>ERZ772993.16-NODE-16-length-107713-cov-17.497158_pt1 | contig 107713 bp, 83 predicted proteins | sample MGYA00580670_ERZ772993 | MGnify/ENA primary metagenome ERZ772993 (study PRJEB29015, sample SAMEA2737936) | human oral metagenome | biome: human oral; feature: human-associated habitat; material: dental | place: China | collected 2136 ... | reverse complement strand
CGATGGTGCCCACGTTCACGTGCGGCTTGGTCCGTTCAAACTTGCCCTTTGCCATTTTTCAGTTCACTCCTGATTCTTTCAATCGAGATTGTCGTTTGTTGGAAGGCGAGACACCCCGGCTGGTGCGCCCCGCCCCCTTCCGGCCTGTACCCGTGATTACTTGGTACGGGCCGCGATGACGGCCTCGGCGACGTTCTTCGGCGCTTCGGCGTATTGCTTGAATTCCATAGTGTAAGTGGCACGACCCTGCGTCAGCGACCGCAGTGTGGTGGCATAGCCAAACATCTCGGCCAGCGGCACTTCAGCCTTGATCTGCTTGCCGCCACCGACCATGTCTTCCATGCCCTGGATCATGCCGCGCCGCGAGGACAGGTCGCCCATCACGGTACCGGCATACTCTTCCGGCGTTTCCACTTCCACGGCCATCATCGGCTCCAGCAGGACCGGGCTGGCCTTGCGCATGCCTTCCTTGAACGCCATCGAACCCGCCTGCTTGAAGGCGTTTTCGTTGGAGTCCACGTCGTGGTATGAACCGAAGTGCAGCGTGACCTTCACGTCCACCACCGGGTAGCCAGCGAGCACGCCGGTCGGCAGCGTGTCCTCGATACCCTTCTGGACCGCGGGGATGAACTCGCGAGGCACCACGCCGCCCTTGATGGCGTCGACGAACTCGAAGCTCGGGCCGCCCGGCTCCAGCGGTTCCAGCTTGAGCACGACGTGACCGTACTGACCACGACCACCGGACTGCTTGACGAACTTGGCTTCGGCGTTCTCGACCGTCTTGCGGATGGTCTCGCGGTAGGCCACCTGCGGCTTGCCGACGTTGGCTTCCACGTTGAACTCACGCTTCATCCGGTCGACGATGATCTCGAGGTGCAGCTCGCCCATGCCGCCGATGATGGTCTGACCCGATTCCTCGTCGGTGTGGACGCGGAAGGACGGATCCTCGGCAGCCAGACGCGACAGCGCCAGACCCATCTTCTCCTGGTCAGCCTTCGACTTGGGCTCGACCGCCTGACGGATCACGGGCTCGGGGAAGACCATGCGTTCCAGGATGATCGGGGCAGCCTGGTCGGTCAGCGTCTCACCGGTGGTGACTTCCTTCAGGCCCACCACGGCGGCGATGTCGCCGGCGCGCACTTCCTTGATCTCTTCGCGGTTGTTGGCGTGCATCTGCAGCAGACGGCCGATGCGCTCCTTCTTGCCGCGGGTGGCGTTGAGCACCGTGTCACCGGAGTTCAGCACGCCCGAGTACACGCGCACGAAGGTCAGCTGGCCGACGAAGGGGTCGGTCATCAGCTTGAACGCCAGCGCGGCGAACTTCTCGTTGTCGTCAGCCTTGCGGGTGACGCGGTTGTGCTCGTCGTCCTCGCCCTCGATCGGCGGGATCTCGACCGGCGACGGCAGGAAGTCGATCACGGCGTCCAGCATGCGCTGCACGCCCTTGTTCTTGAAGGCGGTGCCGCACAGCATCGGCTGGATCTCGTTGGCGATGGTGCGCTTGCGCAGACCGGCCTTGATCTTCTCTTCAGGCAGATCACCGTTCTCGAGGTACTCGTTCATCAGGTCCTCGTCGGCCTCGGCCGCGGCCTCGAGCATCTTCTCGCGCCACTCGGCAGCCGATTCCTTCAGGTCGGCCGGGATGTCGCGGTACTCGAACTTCATGCCCTGCGAAGCCTCGTCCCAGATGATGGCTTTCATCTTGATGAGGTCCACCACGCCTTCGAACTTGTCCTCGGCGCCGATGGGGATGACCACGGGCACGGGATTGGCGCGCAGACGCAGCTTCATCTGGTCATAGACCTTGAAGAAGTTCGCGCCGGTGCGGTCCATCTTGTTCACGAAGGCCAGACGGGGCACGTGATACTTGTTGGCCTGACGCCAGACGGTCTCGGACTGCGGCTGCACGCCGCCCACTGCGCAGTACACCATGCAGGCACCGTCCAGCACGCGCATCGAACGCTCCACCTCGATGGTGAAGTCGACGTGTCCCGGGGTGTCGATGATGTTGATCCGATGTTCCGGATAGGAAAGGTCCATGCCTTTCCAGAAGGTGGTCACGGCAGCGGAGGTGATGGTGATGCCACGCTCCTGCTCCTGTTCCATCCAGTCGGTGGTGGCCGCGCCATCATGCACTTCACCCAGCTTGTGGTTCACGCCGGTGTAATACAGGATGCGCTCGGTCGTCGTGGTTTTTCCTGCATCGATGTGGGCCGAAATACCAATATTCCGGTAGCGCTCGATGGGGGTCTTGCGAGCCATGATGGTGAGTCCTTGAATAGCACATTAAGGCACAGGACCGACAACCACTGATGTTGCGGCGGCCGGTCCGGTGCAGAGGAGACGTTTCGTCCTCGTTCCGTCAGAGACGGGTCAGAAGCGGAAGTGCGAGAAGGCGCGGTTGGCCTCAGCCATGCGGTGAACCTCGTCGCGGCGCTTGACAGCACCACCCCGGTTCTCGGCCGCTTCCATCAGTTCGTTGGCCAGGCGCTGGCCCATGGATTTCTCGGCACGCTTCTTGGCGGCTTCACGCAGCCAGCGCATGGCCAGCGCGGTACGGCGCACCGGGCGAACTTCAACCGGCACCTGATAGTTGGCACCACCCACACGACGGCTCTTGACCTCGACCATCGGGCGGGAATTGCTCAGTGCGGTGTTGAAGACTTCGATGGGATCCTTGCCGCTCTTGGAGCGGATGATCTCGAAGGCACCGTACAGGATGCGCTCGGCGACGGCTTTCTTGCCGGAGAGCATCAGCACGTTGATGAACTTGGCGACTTCTTCGTTGTGATAGAGCGGATCCGGCAGGATCACGCGCTTCGGTACTTCGCGACGGCGTGGCATTTCTTACCTCAGATTGACATTCAGCTGGCCTTGCACGCGGACTCCTGGTGATTCCCGGGAACCGGAAAACACGCCGCCCCATCGGATATGGGCGAGAAACAGGGAACCTTTGGGCATTGCCATGACCCCGAACCTTTCTCGCAGGACCGCGAAAAGGCGGGATCGCTTACTGGATGGCGGCGCCGCCTGCGCCCATCGCAGGCGATCGACCCAACCACCCTTCCAGCCGACCACCCGGAAGACGGGCGACCGTGATGGGACCGATGATTACTTGGCAGCCTTGGGCCGCTTGGCACCGTACTTGGAACGGGCCTGTTTCCGGTCCTTGACGCCTTGCAGGTCAAGGGAGCCGCGAACGATGTGGTAGCGCACACCCGGAAGGTCTTTCACACGACCGCCGCGGATCAGCACGACCGAGTGTTCCTGCAGGTTGTGGCCTTCACCGCCGATGTAGCTGATGACCTCGAAGCCGTTGGTGAGACGCACCTTGGCCACTTTACGCAGCGCGGAGTTCGGCTTCTTGGGGGTGGTGGTGTAGACGCGGGTGCAAACACCGCGGCGCTGCGGGCAATCTTCCAGCGCGGGGCTCTTGCTCTTGACGACCGCAGATTTACGCGGCTTGCGTACGAGCTGATTGATGGTTGGCATGGCTGTTGACGCTTGGATTTGGGAGCAGCCACGGCGGGCTGCGTCGATCGGAGATCAATCCATGGCAACGCGCGGCGGCGTCTGCCTGAATTCGATTTGCCGGGCCGGAAGAACCCGGCCTTGTGTGAGGGGCTGTCTGCTGCCCGATGCCCCTTCGACCGACGCCTTGACCGAACTGCCTTGGCAGACGGCCCCGGTGCTACCCAAAGAGCGCATCTGGCGCGGCACACGGCCGCCCCAGGAACACGGGAGTATAAAAGGAAGGTGTCGGCCAGTCAATGAAGACGAGCCAGAATGCCCACGCCGAGGGCCATTCGCAGCACGCTTCAGGATGCGGCGACAGGCTGGGGATTGACCCAGAAATAGCCGGGCTGGGGCGAAGGCGCCACGGCCCCGGTAGGCGGCAAAAGACGCAAGGCGTCACGCACGGCCATCTCGGCCTCTGCGAGACTGTTCCCGGTGGCCGTGCAACCGGGAACGTCCGGGACGTAGGCCCGGAAGCAGCTGCCTCGCTGTTCGATCACGATTGCATAGGCTGCCATGATGGTGTTCTCTCCTGACGGGGGCGCCTGGAGCGCCTCAGCTGACGATTGTCCCGCCAAATCGACCGTCCCGCCGTGAATTCCAGCCGCATCCTCCCTGAACGGCCCTCCGACAGCCCGGGGCGCAACATGGCCGGGCAGGGACGGACGCAGGATGCTGCCGGGTCCTTTACAGGGGAAAGATAAGGGGAAAGCCCATTCGGCGTATTCGGGCTATTTGACTCCAGCCTGCCGACTCTGTGATTGCCAGCTGTCGATGAACAGTAATTATTTGTAATTGCGTCGAAATACTCGACACATGGAAGGCAAGTCCGCCAGGAAGAGCGCTCACGGGGTATAGCAGGTCCGCATTCGCTTGCGTCCCGGCTTTCCGTTTTCCATGCGGCTTTGCACTCCCCTCCTCGCCGTCGGCCCTGCGCTCTGCCCTTTCGGGGATGTGTGCGCAGACGCCTTGCACCGGAGATCTGACACAAGTTGTTGCAAACCATGCTTCTACCAATTCCCCGAAAAGCAACAAGGCCAGGAACGACATTCCGTTCCTGGCCTTGCTCTTCTGCTTCCTGCCCGGACCATCAGGCCCGGGTCGGTCATGGCAGGATCAGCCCTCTTCGCCGGAAGGCTGTGCCGGGGTCTCGTCCGACGAGGTGGAGGGTCCGCCGAACAGCGCGCTCAGATCCAGCGCTGCTGCGGTGGTGGCGGCCAACGACGCACTTTCCTCGGTCGTCACCAGCTCGGGCTCGGACGACGCAGGCATGGCGAAGGCTGCTTCGGCTGCTGCCAGCGCGGCGGCCTCCTGAGCCTCGACCGACTCCTTATCGTGCCGCGCCTTGTGATAGGCCAGGCCCGTACCTGCAGGGATCAGGCGACCGACGATAACGTTCTCCTTCAGGCCACGCAGGTCGTCGCGCTTGCCCATGATCGCCGCCTCGGTCAGCACCCGGGTGGTTTCCTGGAAGGAAGCCGCCGAGATGAACGAGTCGGTGGACAGCGAGGCCTTGGTGATGCCCAGCAGGATGTTGTCGTACGACGGCGGCAGCTTGCCTTCGTCGTTCATCTTGTCGGTGGCATCCAGGATCTCGCTGCGCTCGACCTGCTCACCGACGATGAAATTGGTGCCGCCCGGTGCGGTGACGACCACGCGACGCAGCATCTGGCGAACGATTACCTCGATGTGCTTGTCGTTGATCTTCACGCCCTGCAGTCGGTAGACGTCCTGCACCTCGTCCACGATGTAGCGCGACAGTGCCTCGATGCCCAGCAGGCGCAGGATGTCGTGTGGATCGGCCGGGCCGTCGACGATCATCTCGCCCTTGTTGACCACCTGACCGTCGTGCACCAGCACGTGCTTCTCTTTCGGGATCAGGAACTCGTGCGCGTTGCCGTCCAGGTCGGTGATGACCAGACGCTGCTTGCCCTTGGTGTCCTTGCCGAACGAGACCGTACCGGTGACTTCCGCCAGCATGCCGGCATCCTTGGGCGAACGGGCCTCGAACAGCTCGGCCACCCGCGGCAGACCCCCGGTAATGTCCCGGTTCTTCTGGGATTCCTGCGGAATACGTGCCAGCACCTCACCGACCGCCACCTGCTGCCCGTCGCGCACGGTGATCAGCGCGCCCACCGGGAAGCCGATCTGCACCGAGTGATCGGTGCCGGCGATCTTCACTTCCTCGCCCGCCTCGTTGATCAGCTTCATCGTGGGACGGACGTTCTTGGAACCCGCACCCCGCCGCTTGGCGTCGATGACCACCTGCGTGGACAGGCCGGTGACCTCGTCGACCTGCTTGGCCACGGTCACGCCTTCCTCGACGTTCTCGAAGCGCACCGTACCGCCGTACTCACTGATGATCGGGCGAGTCAGCGGATCCCAGCTGGCCAGCTGCGAACCGGCGGTGAGCGCCTGTCCATCATGAACGTGCAGCGTGGCACCGTAGGGGATCTTGTGGCGCTCGCGCTCGCGGCCGTTGTCGTCGGTGATCATCACCTCGCCCGAACGCGAGATGACGATCAGCTCGCCCTTGGCGTTGGTGATGTAGCGCATGGTGGCCGTGAAGCGGGCCGTACCGTTGGACTTGGTTTCCACCGAGCTGGCAACCGCCGCACGCGAAGCCGCACCACCGATGTGGAAGGTCCGCATGGTCAGCTGGGTACCCGGCTCACCGATGGACTGGGCGGCGATGATACCGACCGATTCGCCGGTGTTGACCAGCACGCCGCGACCCAGGTCGCGACCGTAGCACTTGGCGCACAGGCCATAGCGCACGTCGCAGGTCAGCGGGGTGCGCACGCGCACCTCGTCGATGCCCAGCTGCTCGATCTTCTCGACCAGATCCTCGTTCAGCAGCTCACCGGCCGGGATGGCGGTTTCCTGCGTCTCGGGGTTGATGACGTCCACGGCCGTGACACGACCCAGCACGCGATCGCGCAGCGGCTCGATGACCTCGCCGCCCTCGACCAGTGCACGCATGGCCACACCGTTGCTGGTGCCGCAGTCTTGCTCGGTCACCACCAGATCCTGCGCCACATCCACCAGACGGCGGGTCAGATAACCCGAGTTGGCGGTCTTCAGCGCGGTGTCGGCCAGACCCTTGCGGGCGCCGTGGGTGGAGATGAAGTACTGCAGAACGTTCAGGCCTTCGCGGAAGTTCGCCGTGATCGGCGTCTCGATGATCGAGCCGTCCGGCTTGGCCATCAGGCCCCGCATGCCCGCCAGCTGACGGATCTGCGTGGCCGAACCACGAGCACCCGAGTCGGCCATCATGTAGATGGCGTTGAACGACTCCTGCTTCTGCACCAGACCTTCGCGGTTGACGACATCCTCGGTTGCCAGCTGGTCCATCATGGCCTTGGCCACCTGGTCACCGGCCTTGGACCAGATGTCCACCACCTTGTTGTAGCGCTCGCCCTGAGTCACCAGACCCGAGGTGTACTGCTGCTCGATCTCCTTGACCTCCTTCTCGGCGGCGGCCAGGATCTGCGGCTTGGACGGCGGCACCAGCATGTCGTCGATGGCGATGGAGATGCCACCGCGCGTGGCCAGCCGGAAGCCGTTCTGCATCAGCTGGTCGGCCAGGATGACCGTGGCACGCAGGCCGCAGCGACGGAACGAGGCGTTGATCAGGCGCGAGATTTCCTTCTTCTTCAGCGCCCGGTTCATCAGGTCGAACGGCAGGCCCTTGGGCAGGATCTCGGACAGCAGCGCACGACCGACGGTGGTCTCGAAGCGCTTGAAATGCGGGCGGAACTCGTTGTCGCCGATGCGCTCGTACTCATGGAGACGCACGGTGATCTTCGTGCCCAGCTCGACCTCGCCGTTGTCGTAGGCGCGCTGCACTTCCTTGATGTCGGCCAGGTACATGCCCTCGCCCTTGCCGTTGACCTTGGCACGGGTGGCGTAATAGAGACCCAGCACGATGTCCTGCGACGGCACGATCGACGGCTCGCCGTTGGACGGGAACAGCACGTTGTTGGAGGCCAGCATCAGGGCGCGGGCTTCCATCTGCGCCTCCAGCGACAGCGGGACGTGCACGGCCATCTGGTCGCCGTCGAAGTCGGCGTTGAAGGCGGCGCAGACCAGCGGGTGCAGCTGGATGGCCTTGCCCTCGATCAGCACCGGCTCGAAGGCCTGGATGCCCAGCCGGTGCAGCGTCGGCGCCCGGTTCAGCATGACCGGGTGCTCGCGGATGACCTCTTCCAGGATGTCCCAGACGATGGGTTCCTGCGTGTCCACCATCTTCTTGGCCTGCTTGATGGTGGTGGCAGCCGACATCGCCTCCAGCTTGTTGAAGATGAAGGGCTTGAACAGCTCCAGGGCCATCAGCTTGGGCAGACCGCACTGATGCAGCTTGAGCTGCGGGCCCACCACGATGACGGAACGGCCCGAGTAGTCGACGCGCTTGCCCAGCAGGTTCTGACGGAAGCGACCGCCCTTGCCCTTGATCATGTCGGCCAGCGATTTCAGCGCCCGCTTGTTGGCGCCCGTCATGGCCTTGCCACGGCGGCCGTTGTCCAGCAGCGAGTCGACCGATTCCTGCAGCATCCGCTTCTCGTTGCGGACGATGATCTCGGGGGCCTTCAGCTCCAGCAGGCGCTTGAGGCGGTTGTTCCGGTTGATGACGCGGCGATACAGGTCGTTCAGGTCGGACGTGGCGAAGCGGCCACCATCCAGCGGCACCAGCGGACGCAGCTCGGGCGGCAGCACCGGCAGCACTTCCATGACCATCCACTCGGGACGGATGCCGGAGCGCTGGAAGCCTTCCAGCACCTTCAGGCGCTTGGCGATCTTCTTGACCTTGGCTTCGGAGCTGGTGACCTGGATTTCCTCGCGCAGGCGATCGACCTCGCGGTCCACGTCGATGGACTTGAGCAGCTCGCGCACGCCCTCGGCACCCATCGCGGCCACGAACTCGTCACCGTACTCCTCGGTCTTGGCCAGGAAGTCGTCCTCGGTGAGCAGCTGGTTGCGCTTGAGCGGGGTCATGCCGGGCTCGACCACGACATAGGCCTCGAAGTACAGCACGCGCTCGATGTCGCGCAGCGTCATGTCCAGCACCATGCCCAGACGCGACGGCAGCGACTTCAGGAACCAGATGTGCGCCACCGGGCTGGCCAGCTCGATGTGACCCATGCGCTCGCGGCGCACCTTGGCCAGCGTCACTTCCACGCCGCACTTCTCGCAGATCACGCCGCGATGCTTGAGGCGCTTGTATTTGCCGCACAGGCACTCGTAGTCCTTGATGGGCCCGAAGATCTTGGCGCAGAACAGACCGTCCCGCTCGGGCTTGAAGGTCCGGTAGTTGATGGTCTCGGGTTTCTTGACTTCGCCGTAGGACCAGGAGCGAATCTTGTCGGGAGAGGCCAGGCCGATGCGGATGGCATCGAAGTGGTCGCTCTCCTCGACCTGTTTGAAGAGATCCAGCAATGCTTTCATGGGTTCTCCGTTGTGTTCCTCAGCTCAGTCTCAGGCGCGTTCGAGATCGATGTCGATGCCGAGCGAGCGAATTTCCTTGACCAGCACGTTGAAGGATTCCGGCATGCCGGCGTCGATGGCGTGCTCGCCCTTGACCATGTTTTCGTAGACCTTCGCACGACCGGTCACGTCGTCGGACTTGACCGTCAGCATTTCCTGCAGCGTGTAGGCGGCGCCATAGGCTTCCAGCGCCCAGACCTCCATCTCGCCGAAACGCTGACCGCCGAACTGGGCCTTGCCGCCCAGCGGCTGCTGGGTCACCAGGCTGTACGGACCGGTGGAGCGGGCATGCATCTTGTCGTCGACCAGGTGGTGCAGCTTCAGGAAGTGCATGTAGCCCACCGTGACAGGCCGGTCGAACGGATCGCCGGTGCGGCCGTCACGCAGGATGAGCTGCGTCTTGCTGGGCGTGAAACCCAGTTTCTCGGTCCGCGGGTCATCCGACGGGAAGGCCAGATCCAGTGCAGCGTGGATCTCTTCCTCGGTCGCACCGTCAAACACCGGGGTGGCAAACGGCACGCCGTCCCGCAGGTTGTTGGCCATGGCCAGCAGCTCGTCGTCGGACAGCTCGGACAGGTTGGCCTTCTCGCCGCGGTCGTTGTAGACCTTGTCGAGATAGCGGCGCAGCTCGGAGACCTTCACGTGGCGGTCCAGCATCTCGCCGATGCGCAGGCCCACGCCCTTGGCAGCCCAGCCCAGGTGGGTTTCCAGAATCTGGCCCACGTTCATCCGCGACGGCACGCCCAGCGGGTTCAGCACGATGTCGCACGGGGTGCCATCGGCCATGTAGGGCATGTCCTCGATCGGCACGATGCGCGAGACCACACCCTTGTTGCCGTGGCGGCCGGCCATCTTGTCACCAGGCTGCAGGCGACGCTTCACGGCCAGGTAGACCTTGACCATCTTCAGCACGCCCGGGGGCAGCTCGTCGCCCTGGGTGAGCTTCTTGCGCTTCTCTTCGAAGGCCAGGTCGAACTGGTGACGCTTCTGCTCGATGGCGTCCTTCATGCCTTCCAGCCAGCGGGCATCTTCCTCGTTGGCCAGACGCACCTCGAACCAGTGGTAGCGGTCCAGATCCTTCAGGTAGTCGCGGGTGACGACCGTGCCCTTGGCCAGCTTCTTGGGTCCGCCATTGGCTTCCTTGCCGTCCAGGAAACGCTCGATCCGGCTGAAGGCATCGTTCTCGACGATCCGCAGCTGGTCGTTCAGATCCAGGCGGAAGCGCTTGAGTTCGTCGTCGATGATCGACTGCGCCCGCTTGTCACGGGTGATGCCCTCGCGGGTGAACACCTGCACGTCGATGACAGTGCCGTTCATGCCCGAAGGCACGCGCAGGCTGGTGTCCTTCACGTCGGAAGCCTTCTCGCCGAAGATCGCGCGCAGCAGCTTCTCTTCCGGAGTGAGCTGGGTCTCGCCCTTGGGCGTGACCTTGCCCACCAGCGTGTCGCCGGCCGAGACTTCGGCGCCGATGTAGACGATGCCGGACTCGTCCAGACGGGCCAGCTGGCTCTCGGACAGGTTGGAGATGTCACGGGTGATTTCCTCGGGTCCCAGCTTGGTGTCACGCGCCAGAACCGACAGCTCCTCGATGTGGATCGAGGTGTAGCGGTCGTCGGACACCACCTTCTCCGAGATCATCACCGAGTCCTCGAAGTTGTAGCCGTTCCAGGGCATGAACGCGATCAGCATGTTCTGCCCCAGGGCCAGCTCGCCGAGGTCGGTCGAAGCGCCGTCGGCGATCACGTCGCCGGCAGCCAGCCGGTCGCCCTTGGAGACGATCGGACGCTGGTTGATGTTGGTGTTCTGGTTGCTGCGGGTGTACTTGACGAGGTTGTAGATGTCCACACCCACTTCGCCCGCCGTGGCTTCCTCGTCGTTGACGCGGATCACCACCCGGTTGGCATCGACGTAGTCGACGATGCCGCCGCGCAGCGCGGTGACGACCGTGCCCGAATCCACCGCACAGGTGCGCTCGATGCCGGTACCGACCAGCGGTTTCTGCGGACGCAGGCAGGGCACGGCCTGACGCTGCATGTTGGCACCCATCAGCGCCCGGTTCGCGTCGTCGTGCTCAAGGAACGGAATCAGCGAGGCGGCCACGGACACGATCTGCGACGGCGCCACGTCGATGTACTCCACGCGGTCGGCCGAGACCAGCTGGGTCTCGCCGTTGATGCGCACCGACACCAGCTCGCCGGTCAGGCGGCCTTCATCATCCAGCTCGGCGTTGGCCTGGGCGATGACGTAGCGACCTTCCTCAATGGCCGACAGGAAGTCGATCTGGTCGGTCAGCTTCTGGTTCTCGACCTTGCGGTACGGGGTCTCCAGGAAGCCGAACTCGTTCAGGCGGGCATAGAGGGCCAGCGAGTTGATCAGACCGATGTTCGGACCTTCCGGCGTCTCGATCGGGCAGACGCGGCCATAGTGGGTCGGGTGCACGTCACGCACCTCGAAGCCGGCACGCTCACGCGTCAGACCGCCCGGGCCAAGAGCCGAGACACGGCGCTTGTGGGTGATCTCCGACAGCGGGTTGGTCTGGTCCATGAACTGCGACAGCTGACTGGAACCGAAGAACTCGCGGATGGCGGCACTGATCGGCTTGCTGTTGATCAGGTCATGCGGCAGCAGGTTCTCGGTCTCGGCCTGGCCCAGACGCTCACGCACGGCGCGCTCGACACGCACCAGACCGGCACGGAACTGGTTCTCGGCCAGCTCGCCCACGCAGCGCACGCGACGGTTGCCCAGGTGGTCGATGTCGTCGATCTCGCCCTTGCCGTTGCGCAGGTCCACCAGCAGCTTGATGACGGCCACGATGTCGTCGTCTTCCAGCGTCATGGGGCCCGTGGGCTCCTCGCGGCCGACACGGCTGTTGAACTTCATCCGGCCCACGCGCGACAGGTCGTAGGTGTCCTCGTTGTAGAAGAGGCGGTTGAACAGCGCCTCGACCGCGTCCTCGGTCGGCGGCTCACCCGGGCGCATCATCCGGTAGATGGCGATGCGAGCCGAGATCTGGTCGGCGGAGTCATCCAGGCGCAGGGTCTGCGAGATGAACGGGCCCGCGTCCAGGTCGTTGGTGTAGAGCGTGCGGAACTCGTGGATGTTGGCCGCACGCAGGCGACCCAGGCTGTCCTCGGTCAGCTCGTCGTTGGCGCGCATGACGATCTCGCCGGTCTCGGGATCGACGATGTCGGTGGCCACGGCACGGCCCAGCAGGAACTCATCCGGCACGCTGATCAGCTTCAGGCCGGCCTTTTCCATGTCGCGGATGTGCTTGGCGTTGATCCGCTTGTCCTTGGCAACGATGACGTTGCCTTCACGATCGGTGATGTCGAAGCGGGCCGTCTCACCCTTCAGACGCTCGGGCACCAGCTCCATCTTGGCGCCTTCCGACTCCAGCGTGAAGGTGTCGAAGACGAAGAAGTGGGCCAGGATCTGCTCGGGCGTCATGCCGATGGCCTTCAGCAGGATCGTCACCGGCATCTTGCGGCGACGGTCGATACGGAAGTAGAGGATGTCCTTGGCGTCGAACTCGAAGTCCAGCCACGAGCCACGGTAGGGGATGATCCGTGCCGAGAAGAGCAGCTTGCCGGAGCTGTGGGTCTTGCCACGGTCATGCTCGAAGAACACGCCGGGCGAACGGTGCAGCTGCGAGACGATGACGCGCTCGGTACCGTTGATGACGAAGGAGCCAGTCGGCGTCATGAGCGGGATCTCGCCCATGTAGACCTCCTGCTCCTTCACTTCCTTGACCGTGGGCTTGCTGGCCTCACGGTCCATGATGACCAGGCGCACACGGGCGCGCAGCGGTGCGCAGAAGTTCAGGCCGCGCTGCTGGCACTCCTTCATGTCGAAGGCGGGCTGGCCCAGCGTGTAGCCGACGAACTCCAGACGCGCCATGTCGTTGTGCGAAGAGATCGGAAAGATCGACTTCAATGCCGCCTGTAGCCCTACATCCTTGCGTTGGTCGGCGGGCACGCCTTCCTGCAGGAACTCGGCATAGGATTCAAGCTGCGTGGCCAGCAGGTAAGGCACTTCCTGCACGGCACGGGCACGCCGGTGGCCAAAGCTCTTGCGGATGCGCTTCTTTTCAGTGAACGAGTAGGTCATGGACTCTCCGTGAGACGTCGGGGTCACGATAGGCGAACGGAAGCCGCGCAGCGAAGGGCACCGCAGCTTCTGATTCTGGATCCGGGGCGGGAAGGCAACATGCGGCTGGCCGGGCAGCCCGCAACAAGGCCCTGACAGGGCGAAACGCGCTGTTTCGCGGTGTACTGCATGTGTATCCGTGGAAGAAACCCGCTGCAGGGCCCGACTCGGTGGTCCGCAGATGCCCGAAAGGGGCACGCTGGCCAGCGAACAGGGTCTTGAAGCGAGTCTGGAAAGGGCAAGGGCCTCCGATCTGGTGCAACCACGTCAACCACCGTGGTGCGCCGGCGAAAACCACATGAATCAGCAAGATTCAAAGGGAACAGTCCGGATTCCGGGGAGCAGGTCGAATGCTAAGAGCGGGAAAACAGCGGGTGAACGCGCTTCGGAGACGACTGCAGGGAAACACCCGCATCCCTGCCCTTCGACAGGAAGATGACGGGGTTTCCCGGCAAGGCAAACCGCCGGATACACGGCAAACGACCGAGGCCCCCTGACAGCAGACCCCGGTCCCTTGGCCGATACCCGGCGGCAAGTCGATTACTTGACTTCGACCTTGGCGCCAGCGTCTTCCAGCTGTTTCTTCAGCGCGTCGGCGTCGGCCTTCGAGATGCCTTCCTTCACAGGCTTCGGAGCACCGTCGACCAGGTCCTTGGCTTCTTTCAGGCCCAGGCCGGTAGCGGCACGCACGACCTTGATCACCTCGACTTTCTTCTCGCCGGCAGCGGCCAGAACCACGGTGAACTCGGTCTGCTCTTCGGCAGCAGCACCACCAGCGGCGCCACCAGCAGCCGGAGCGGCCACGGCGACGGCAGCGGCAGCAGCCGACACACCGAATTTCTCTTCCATCATCTTGATCAGTTCGGACAGTTCCAGAACCGTCATGCCTGCGACTGCGTCGAGGATCTCTTCTTTGCTCAGTGCCATTTGGAATTACTCCAGTTCGATTGCGTTTGTTTCGTCGGATGAAGCCCGACAGTCAATGTGAGTGCGGGGATGCTCAGGCAGCTTCCTGCTTGTCGCGCACGGCCGCCAGGCCGCGAACGAACTTCGTCGGAACCTCGTTGAGGGTACGAACGAAGGTAGCAACCGGTGCCTGCATCGTGCCCAGCAGCTTGGCCAACAGCTCGTCGCGGCTCGGCATGGTGGCCAGGGCCTGAACCCCGGCGACGTCCATGACCACATTGGGCATGGCACCACCTTTCAGCACGAGCTGCTCGTTGGCTTTTGCAAAGCTGGCGATCAGCTTGGCGGGCGCGACCGGATCAGCGGAAATGCCGTACATCAGCGGACCGACCATCTGGTCAGCCAGCTTCTCGTAAGGCGTATCCTTGACGGCGCGACGCACCAGCGTGTTCTTCAACACGCGCAGATACACACCCGATTCCCGTGCCTGCTTGCGCAGCTGGGTAATCTTCTCGACTGTCAGACCACGGTACTCGGCCAGGACGATCGAGCCAGCCTGTGCCACCTGGGCACTGACTTCCTCGATGACGGCCGCTTTCTCTTCACGATTGAGAGCCACGGTCTTTCCTTACAAATGAGATGGTTGCGCCGAGGCACTTCCATCGTTGACAACACGGCGATCAGGTGTGAAGCCTTCAGCCACAGGCGCTGCATCCTCAAGGGGAAGAACCACTTGGAACGCGCTGTCTGCAATCGAACACTTCATTCTTCAGGACCGCCATCTGCGTATGGCGCCGGAGACCGGATGGCGGACCACCCTGCTCCTGCATTCAAGACCGCCCTTGCCAGCGAACCGGCTTGCTTGGTCCCATACGGTCTTTGACAACACGTACCCGAGGGTACGGCCCAAAGCTTGGTGGGGGAAGGAACAGGTAGCGTCGGCAAACCGACGGAAAACCTGCTGGGCCCTTCGCCCCGAATCACTTCAAGATCTCATCAGGCCCTCAGGGCTGCCGCTTGTTGCGTGCCTGGCAGGCTGTTGCCGGACAGGCTGCTTGCAGGCAGCCTTTGTGGCCGTGAGATCAGGCCCCGGTACCGGTGACGGTAGCGGTGTCAACCTTGACACCCACACCCATCGTGCTGGAGACCGCAACCTTGCGCAGGTACAGACCCTTGGAGGTGGCGGGCTTGGCACGGACCAGCGCCTCGACCAGAGCAGCCAGGTTCTCCTGCAGCGCGGCCACGTCGAAGGAGGCACGGCCGATGGTGGAGTGGATGATACCGGCCTTGTCGGTACGGTACTGGATCTGACCCGACTTGGCGTTCTTGACGGCCTCAGCAACGTTCGGCGTCACGGTGCCAACCTTCGGGTTCGGCATCAGGCCACGGGGGCCCAGGATCTGACCCAGCGAGCCGACCACGCGCATGGCGTCCGGCGAGGCGATGACCACGTCGAAGTCCAGCTGACCGGCCTTCACTTTCTCGGCCAGATCTTCCATGCCCACGATGTCGGCGCCGGCAGCCTTGGCCTCTTCAACCTTGGCACCCTGCGTGAACACCGCAACGCGAACCGGCTTGCCGGTACCACGGGGCAGAACCACCGAACCACGCACCAGCTGGTCGGATTTGCGGGGATCGATACCCAGCTGCACGGCCACGTCGACGGACTCGTCGAACTTGGCAGTCGCGCATTCCTTGACCAGGGCCAGAGCGTCGGCGGCGGGGTACAGCTTGTTGGCTTCGACCTTGGCGCTCAGCGCCTTGGCACGTTTGCTCAGCTTGGCCATTTACACGCCCTCCACGTTGACGCCCATGCTGCGGGCAGAACCGGCGATGGTACGCACGGCGGCATCCAGGTCGGCAGCGCTCAGGTCAGGCTGCTTGGTCTTGGCGATCTGCTCCAGCTGTTCGCGGGTCAGCGTGCCCACCTTCTCGGTGTGGGGGGTCTTCGAGCCCTTGTCGATCTTGGCAGCTTTCTTGATCAGGATGGACGCCGGCGGCGTCTTCATGATGAAGGTGAAGCTCTTGTCGGCGAAGGCGGTGATGACCACGGGGATCGGCAGACCGGGCTCCATGCCCTGCGTCTGGGCGTTGAACGCCTTGCAGAACTCCATGATGTTCAGACCGCGCTGGCCCAGGGCCGGACCGATCGGGGGCGAGGGATTGGCTTTGCCTGCAGGAACCTGCAGCTTGATGAAGCCGACGATTTTCTTGGCCATGAATGGCTACTCCTGTGAGTACGACCGCCTGTGATCAGAATGGCGAACCTTTCTGACACAGGCTCCTCAAAACGCTGCTGCCCCTTGCGAAAGGCAGCAGCCTGAAACTGTCCTGCTGCGGAAGAAAAGGCCTTCCAGTATCAGAGCTTCTCGACCTGCCCGAACTCCAGTTCGACCGGCGTGGCGCGACCGAAGATGGTAACGGACACCGTCAGGCGGCTCTTCTCGTAATTGACTTCCTCGACGTTGCCATTGAAATCGGCAAACGGACCTTCCTTGACCCGAACCATCTCGCCGATCTCGAAGAGGGTCTTCGGACGCGGCTTTTCCACGCCCTCGGCCATCTGGTTCATGATCTTGTCGACTTCAGCCTGCGAAATGGCTGCGGGCCGGTTGCCGCTACCACCCACGAACCCGGTGACCTTGTTGGTGTTCTTCACCAGATGCCAGGTGTCGTCGTTCATTTCCATCTCGACCAGCACATAGCCGGGGAAGAAACGGCGCTCGGTGATGGAACGCTGGCCGTTCTTCATCTCCACCACTTCTTCGGTGGGGACGAGAATCTGGCCAAAGAGATCCTGCATGCCCGCACGCTCGACGCGCTCACGAATGGCACGGCCGACGCTCTTCTCCATGCCCGAGTAGGCGTGCACCACATACCAACGTTTGCTCATCAGCGACTCCAGCCCAGCACGAGATCGTACAAAACGAACTGCAGCCCGGAATCGACGAGCCACAGGAAGATGGCCATGACGACCACGAACAAGAAGACGTACAACGTGACCGACCAAGTCTCCTTCTTGGTGGGCCAGACGACTCGCCGGGTTTCCTGCCAGGATTCACGCAGGAAGGCGAGCAGACGACGACCCTGCGTCGACGTCCAGGCAATGAGACCACCCAGCACCAGACCGCCGATGACGGACAGCACCCGGAAGATCAGCGCCTGATCACGCAACAGGTAAAAGCCGACGACGCCAGCCACCACGACCAGAATGGCAAGGATCAGCTTGACTCGGTCGCCGCCGGATGTGACATCTTCGACTTTATGCTGCGCTGCCATGTATCCAGCCTGGAAATATGCAGTCTGCGACTGCCATGAATGACTCTTGTTCTGACGAAAGCGGGCCTTGTCGGCCCGGCTTTCTTGCTACATCAGGAAAAGTGGCAGGGGCAGAGGGAATCGAACCCCCAACCTTTGGTTTTGGAGACCAACGCTCTGCCAGTTGAGCTATGCCCCTACGTTTCCTTTATCTTTGGGTATCAGGCGATGATCTTGGCGACCACACCGGCACCGACGGTACGACCCCCTTCACGGATGGCGAACCGCAGACCCTGTTCCATGGCGATCGGGGCGATCAGCTTGACCTTCATCTGAACGTTGTCACCCGGCATCACCATCTCGGTGCCTTCCGGCAGCGTCACCGAACCCGTCACGTCCGTCGTACGGAAGTAGAACTGCGGACGATAGTTCGAGAAGAACGGCGTGTGACGGCCACCTTCGTCCTTGCTCAGGATGTACACCTCGGCTTCGAACTCGGTGTGCGGCTTGATCGTGCCCGGCTTGGCCAGCACCTGACCACGCTCGACGTCCTCGCGCTTCGTGCCGCGCAGCAGGATACCCACGTTGTCGCCTGCCTGACCCTGGTCCAGCAGCTTGCGGAACATCTCCACGCCCGTGCAGGTCGTCTTCTGCGTGTCACGGATACCGACGATCTCGATCTCGTCGCCAACCTTGATGATGCCACGCTCCACACGACCCGTAACCACCGTACCACGACCCGAGATCGAGAACACGTCCTCGATCGGCATCAGGAACGTGCCGTCCACGGCACGCTCGGGCTCGGGAATGTAGCTGTCCAGCGCCTCGGCCAGCGCCAGAATGGCCGGCTCGCCGATCTCGCTCGTGTCGCCTTCCAGCGCCTTCAGGGCCGAACCCTTGATGATCGGCAGATCGTCGCCCGGGAACTCGTACTTCGACAGCAGTTCACGAACTTCCATCTCCACCAGCTCCAGCAGCTCGGCGTCGTCGACCATGTCGGCCTTGTTCATGAACACGATGATGTAGGGAACACCCACCTGGCGGGCCAGCAGGATGTGCTCGCGCGTCTGCGGCATCGGGCCGTCCGCCGACGACACCACCAGGATCGCGCCGTCCATCTGCGCAGCACCCGTGATCATGTTCTTCACGTAGTCGGCGTGTCCCGGGCAGTCCACGTGTGCATAGTGGCGCTTGGCGGTCTCGTACTCGACGTGCGAGGTGTTGATCGTGATGCCACGGGCCTTCTCTTCCGGTGCATTGTCGATCTGGTCATAGCCCTTGGCTTCACCGCCGAACTTCTTCGACAGCACCGTCGCAATCGCCGCCGTCAGCGTCGTCTTGCCATGGTCCACGTGACCGATGGTGCCCACGTTCACGTGCGGCTTGGTCCGTTCAAACTTGCCCTTTGCCATAACTGGAGACTCCTGATGTCTGGGTGGGGAGTGGCCGACCGACCCGGGATCCGTCAGGGACCCTCCCTGACATGACGCGCCGCCAGTGGTGGCGACGCCTTGGAATATGTGGTGCCCATGGCGCGGATCGAACGCGCGACCTCTCCCTTACCAAGGGAGTGCTCTACCACTGAGCCACATGGGCATGACCCTCAACAACCTTGCCTGAAGCAGACAAGGGCAGACACGCTTGATCAGCCCGACCATGAAACGGCAAAGCCGCCTTTCGCAATCAGAGCCGTGTGTGCCTGTCCGGTCAATGGGACATTATGAAGACTTTTTCTCTGCGATGCAAGGGGGTGACGAAGTTCCATCATCGGCACCCGATCTGCGTCTGCGCGGATAGGTCCACAAGAGCGTGATGATAGGGCAAAACCGGCTTTTACGTGAACTGCTCACGCACATCCCGCCCAAACGTCGCGCTCTGCATACGCTCGGCGGCTTCCCTACCCCGTCGGCGCCCATTCACACGGAACGCACGGAATGGCTAGGCCTGGGGACACAGCGCCTCACTTTTGCCGTGCCACCGCCACCCTGTTCCCTGTCTGCTCATTCTGGCAAGATCATCAGTGCCCATTCGACAGACATCTCTGGAATCTACGACATGAACACTCCCAAGACCCTGGTTGCCGGCGCTCTGGCGCTGGCCTTTGCCGTGACAGGTTGCAGCCACCTGCCCAGCAACACCGGCACGACCCCTGCCACCGGCGTGAAGGAAATGGCCGAGGCGCCGCTGACTATCCAGACCTACAACCCGGGCGAGGAAGCCATCTTTGCCGTGTCTTCCACTCTGGTTCAGGGCAGGAAGGAAGCCATCCTGATCGACGCACAGTTCTCGGCCAAGGATGCCCGCAAGCTGGCCGAGCAGATCAAGGCCAGCGGCAAGAAGCTCGTTGCCATTTATGTCAGCCACTCCGACCCGGACTACTACTTCGGGCTGGATACGCTGAAGCGCGAGTTCCCCGAGGCGCGGATCGTGGCCACGCCGCAGACCGTCGCCGCCATCCGGCAGAACAAGGACATCAAGCTGAAGGTCTGGGGGCCGCAGCTGGGCGAGAACGCGCCCAAGGACATCATCATTCCGGAAGCCCTGGACAGCGACCGCCTGAAGCTGGAGGGGCAGACGCTGCAGGTGGTGGGCCTGGACGGCCCCACGCCGGACCGCACCTTCGTCTGGATCCCGTCGATCCGCGTGGTGGCCGGCGGCATTCCCGTGGTGGCCGGAGAGCACGTCTGGATGGCGGACACGCAGACACCGCAATCGCATGCGGACTGGCTGGCCACGCTGGACCGCATCCGGGCGCTGGATCCGTCCGTGGTGATTCCCGGGCACTATGCGCCGGGCAGTGCGCTGGACCTGAGGGCGGTCCAGTTCACCGGCGACTACATCCGTGCCTTCGACGAGGAAACCGCCAAGGCCGCCAATTCGACCGAGCTGATCTCGGCCATGAAGGCCCGCTATCCGCACCTGGCCGGCGAAGGGTCGCTTGAACTGAGTGCGAAGGTGGCCAAGGGCGAGATGCAGTGGCCCTGACGGACATTCAGGGCTGCATGGCGCTCAGCTCGTCGAGCAGCGCCAGCAGCGCCTGAACCTTCTCCTTGCCGAATTTGTTTTCCAGGCGCCGGTAGTCGTCCTCGACCTCGTCCACCATGTCGTTGAAACAGGTCTGGCCGGCAGGGCTCAGACTCACGTAGACGCGGCGCTGATCATGCCGGGGCTTGCGGCGCTGGACGAGGCCATCCCGCTCCATGCGCTGGAGCACGCCCGTCATGCTGGGCTTCAGGATGCAGACCAGCTCGGCCAGCTGATGGCTTTCCAGCTCGCCGTAGCGGCGCAGCACGCGAATGATCCGCCACTGCTGCTCGGTGAGCCCATGTCGGTTGAGCGACGGCCGGAAGAAGAGCATGGCCGCTTCCCGGGCCTGCAACAGCGCCATCGTGAGGGACGGACGCACGGTGGCAGGCGGCGGCGCCGCAATATCCGGTGCGGGGATGGGAGGATCAGGGGCGCGTGTCGGCGTCATGCGACCCGTCCGGGGCTTCAGGGCGTGCTGCTCTGCGTCGAGCAGCCCCCCTTCATCGAGTGCCGGAAAGGGATGGGCGCTGGCATCAGTACCGGCGTCCGGCGGTGCAACGGTCGATGTGAATGCATCCATACTCATGGGGACTGTCAAAACATGTCATCTGAACAATACCGGCAGGATACCCCAGACCGCGCGATCGAGTGGACATAACCAGTCGTCTTCCCGCTCCGAAGGGCCGGATGCTGGCCGTTTTTCAGGAAAAGGAATATCCCGTTCGGGAATTTTTCACATTGAATCCGTCTCCCGGGCCATCGGGGATGGGCCATGCACGGTCTCAGCAGCCGACGATGACCCGCTTCAGCATCTCGGCGAACCGCGCCTTCTCTTCATCCGAGAAGGAAGCAAACACCCTTTCCTGCTGGCGACGGGCCATGTCCCAGACGGCCTGTGCCTGACGATGCCCCTCCGGGGTCAGCACGAAGCCGGCCCCCTCCTGCCGGACCAGGCCCCGCTCGCGCAACAGGCGCAGCACCGGCTCGACTTCGCGTGCCGGCATGACGGCCTGATGCACCACGGTGGCCAGATCGGCCGACTGATCGGCGTCCAGCACCAGCAGCACGCGTGACTCGCCCGCGCTCCACCCTCCTTGCCGGCGTTCGGGCTGACAGGCTTCCTGGTGGGCACGCATCGCCTGGCTCATCAGGTAGAAGTAGTTGTCCACCAGGCGGCTGTGGAACTCGGTACGTGGCGCATTCACCTCTTCCCGCTCTTCCAGCTCCGGGTGCGGCAGCACCATCGAGTAGGCGCCCTGGTGGTAGAGCAGCGGATCGCGCCCGCTGTCCTCGTAGGCCACCACCTTGCCGATCATGATCCAGTGGTCGCCCCCGTCGATGATCTGGTGCTTCTCGCACTGGAAGCTGGCGGCAGTGTCTTCCAGCAGGATGGAACCGCCGATGCCAGGCCGGTGCGGCACGCCCGCATAGCGGTCATCCCCGGGACGGGCAAACTGGTTGGACAGCGCGATCTGGCCGACGGCCAGCACGTTGACGGCGAAGTGCGAGGCCTGCGCGAAGACCGGGTAGCTGCCCGAGCGCTTGTCGATGCTCCAGAGGATGAGCGGCGGGTCCAGCGATACCGAATTGAAGCTGTTGGCCGTGACCCCGACCTTCCGGCCATCGACGCTAGCCGTCATGATCGTGACGCCGGTGGCGAAGTTGCCCAGCGCCCGGCGGAACTTCCGGGGGTCGACCACGGCCTCCGCAACCGGGGCCGGCTGGCCGCCTGCCTCCGAACGCTGCGCTGCGCCGGCGGCCTGTCCGTTGCTCCGGCCTTCTTTCTGGCCATTCCGCGTAGCAGCCACGGCCTGCGCTGCGGGGTTTGTCGTCATGTCCTGTCTATCTCCAGAAGAACCCTTGGCCGGCACGGTGGACTTCTGCCCGGCAACGTGTCGAACGCGCGCGGCGACACGCCGCTGACCTGATGGGGCGGTCGACTGGCAGGTCTGCCTGCGCCGACGATCACCCGGCAGCCCTGCAAGGGCGATGGATTCTGCCAGACTCTCCCCCGGCAGTGCACCCGCGCCGGGGAATGACCGTGCAAGGCGGTCGGTCTGGCCAACCCATCGCCTGATAAAATCCATCGGGAATTATCTCCCTGATACGCGCCCGTCCGTGCCTTGGGGTCAACCCGTATGCGTGCCCGTCATGCGACGAGCCCCTGACGCGGGGCACTCGCGGACCCGCCACACCAGGCACGGCGCCACGCCCTGCCCAGGCTGCCCTGCAAGGACATGGGAGATACCCGCTCGTCTCACCCAACCAAGACACATGAACGCCATCGCCCACCGCGTGGTGATCGGCTATGGGTCGGAGTCGGGCAATGCCCGCGCTCTGGCCCAGCAGCTGGCCGCCGACCCTGCCCTGCAGCCCTTCTCCCCCCAGATCCTCACCCTCAATGAAATCTCGCCCGGCATGCTGCAGGACGGGAACCCGCTGTTCATCATCTCCTCGCAATTTGGCGACGGGGAGCCGCCCTCCAATGCGGAGGCCTTCCTGGCGCTGGTCCAGAAGACCGAATCGCTGGCGGGGCTGCGCTACGCCATCTTCGGGCTGGGCGACACGGCCTATCCGCACTTCTGCGGCTTCACCCGGCAGCTGGACGAGCTGCTTCAGGCCCGTGGCGCCACCGCCCTCATCAACCGCGTCGATGCGGACAGCAACTTTCAGCAGTTCTTTGCCCAGTGGACGCCCGTGGTGGGCAAGGTCCTGAACGGGGACGCCGAAGCCGGAAAGACGCTGCATCTCCAGGTCAGGGCCTACGGAGCAGGCTCGGCCTACGAGGCGAAGCTGCTGGAACGCCGGGCGCTGAGCACCAGCAGCCCGGCGGCCTATCACCTGCGGCTGGACACCGCCGGCAGCGGCATGGTCTGGCGGGCGGGCGACACCGTGTACGTGATGGCCGAGAACGATCCCCAGCTGCTGGGCGCCCTGGCCAAGTACTACGGATCATTCGATGCCACTGCGCTGCTTCGCCACAAGGAGCTGCGGCAGATCAGCAAGGGCGTGCTGCGCGATCTGGGCAAGCTCACCGGCAGCGAGGAACTGAAGGACCTGCTGAAGTTCAAGAACCGTAAGGCCCTGGAAGAGTACCTGTGGGGCGCCGACATCCTCGACATCCTTCAGGATTTCTGCAGTCCCCAGAGCGTGCCGCTGGCCGAGCTGGCCAAGCTGCTCTCGCCCTGCCTCATCCGCGCCTACTCCATTGCCTCGCACGGTGCGGCGGGCCACATCGACCTGTGCGTGCGCGAGGTGGACTACGAGCGCAAGGGCCGCCGGCACCGGGGGACCGCCACGCGCTTCCTGCTCACGCATGAGGGGCCGTTCCGCATCTACTGCCGCTCCAACCCGGGCTTTCACCTGGCGGGCAGCGCCGACACCCCGCTGATCCTCATCGGTACCGGCACCGGCATCGCCCCGCTGATGGGCCTGCTGCGCGAGATGCAGGCCAGCGGCGTGAAACGCGAGAACTGCCTGATCTTCGGCGAGAAACGCCGTGCCGAGGACTTCCTCTATCAGGAAGAACTGGAGGCCATGCAGCAGGAAGGGGTGCTGGGCGAGCTGATCACCGCCTTCTCGCGCGATGGCGCCGACAAATACTACGTGCAGCACGCCATCGCCGACCATGCCGACCGCCTGCGGCCGATGCTGGAGAAGGGCGCCCACGTCTACGTCTGCGGCAACAAGGCCCACCTGGAGGAAGCCGTGGCCCAGGCCTTCGACACCCTGATGGCCAACAGCGACCGACTGCCTGCCGATGACCGCTGGTGGAAGCTGATGCAGCGCGAAGGCCGGGTGCACCTGGAGCTGTACTGACCCTCAAGGCCGGTGGGTGGACGCCCCCCACCCATCGGCGACCGTTTCCGGGCCCGCCCGGAAGGTGCCACAATGGCGCCCCGTCCACTTCACCTGTGCCACCGCACCATGGCCGCCGACATCTGCACCGAAGAAGACATCGCCCGGATGGTCTACACCTTCTATGACCGCATCCGCAGCGACGAGATCCTGGGGCCGGTCTTCGACCGTCACATCGATGACTGGGACCCGCACCTTGTGAAAATGGTGGACTTCTGGTCCAGCCTCCTGCGCCGCACCGGCCGCTTCGAAGGCGCACCGATGCCCAAGCACATCGCCCTGCCCGATCTGGACGCCGATCTCTTCAAGCGCTGGCTGTCGCTCTTCGCCGACAGCCTGACCGAGCACCCCAACCAGGTCATGGCCGCCCAGGCCAACGAAATGGCCGGCCGGATCGCACAACGCCTGTGGCTGGGCTACCAGATGGGCAACTTCCCCGACAGGGAGCCCACGCTACTGTCAGCCTGAGCAACACCAGTACACAATACCACTACAGACGTCTCGCCCTTTTCTGCGTCGTTTTCCGCGACACACCAGAATCCTCGGCTGTTTCCTGATGATTTGCAGCCGGATCTCTCGCTGGCAAGGCACGGTGCCGTGGCATGAGCAAGACTCTGACCTACCTCTTCGATCCGCTCTGCGGCTGGTGCTATGGCGCCAGCCCGGCACTGGCCAGCATCGTCGAAAGCACCGGAGTCGGGCTGGAACTGCTGCCCACCGGCCTGTTTGCCGGCCACGGCGCTCGCCCCATGGACATGGGCATGGCCAGCCACGCCTGGACCAACGATCAGCGCATCGAGGAGCTTACCGGCCAGATCTTCAGCCTGACCTACCGAGACCAGGTGCTGTGCAATCTCCACCAGCCCATGGACAGCACCGCGGCCACGCTGGCACTCACGGCCGTGGCCCAGACCCAGCCCCAGCGGGAGTTCGAGGCACTGCAGCGCATCCAGCGTGCGCGATACGTCGACGGCTGCAACATCACCGAGCTGCACACCCTGGGTGAACTGCTGCGCGGGCTTGGACTGTGCGATGCCGCCGAACGGTTGCAGGCAGCCACACCTGAACTGCATGCGGCCACCAACCAGCGCATCGACCAGGCCTGCACCCTCATGAACGCACTGTCGGCCCGTGGCGTGCCCGGCTTCGTCATCCAGGACGAGGGCGAGCAGCGCCTGCTGCCCTCCAGCATGCTGTTCTCGCAACCCATGCACTTTGCACGCCAGGTGTGCGGCATCAGCCAGGCCGAGCTGGACAACCTGCTCTGACCTGAAAGGCATGCCGGCCAGCCCCTGTCACGGGTCCAGCCGGGCACGGGGTCATCAGAAGAACATCTGCGCGAACAGCAGCCCCAATGCCAGCGAGAAGGCCATGCTGAGCAGGCCCGGCAGCATGAAGCTGTGGTTGAAGATGTAGCGCCCGATGCGCGTGGTTCCCGTGGTGTCGAAGTCGATCGACGCGATGATCGGCCCGTAGTTGGGAATGAAGAAGTAGCCGTTGACCGCCACCAGCGTGCCGATCAGGATCGGTGCAGGCACTCCCAGTGCAATGCCCACCGGAAAGAGCGTGGCCACCGTGGCCCCCTGGCTGTTGACCAGCACCGACAGCACGAAGAGCGAGAACGCGAAGGTCCAGGGCGCCGTCTGCACCAGCGACGAGACCGCCGCCTTCAGCTCCGGCAGGTGAGCCTGCATCAGCGTGTCACCCATCCAGGCCACCCCGAACACCGCGATCACCGCCCGCATGCCGGCATGGAAGACGCTGCCCTGGGTGATCTCGTTGCCATCGGGCTTGCAGATCAGGATGATCAGCGCCGCGGCCGACAGCATCACGATCTCGATGGTGTGCGCCATCCCCATATGCTCACCACCGAACACCGGCCGAAGGCCCTTGACCGCCCCCATCAGCACCACCAGCAGGGCTGCCGCCAGGAAGATCCGCACCGACGTCTTGGCCGTCGGCTTGAGCGGCGCGTCCTCGGTCACCGCATCCACCGCATTCAGCTTCACATACTCCGGATCCTTCAGCAGCTGCTGGTAGCCCGGGTCATCGGCCAGCTCCTTGCCCATGCGATTGACGAACACGCAGGCCAGGCCGATGCCCAGGATGGTGGAGGGCACCGTCACCTTCAGCACGTCGATCAGCGAGATGTGCTGCGGCTCAAGGTAGTGCACGACCGAGACCACCGCAGCCGCTACCGGACTGGCCACGATGGCGAACTGCGAGGCAATCACCGCCATCGACAGCGGTCGCTCGGGCCGGATGCCGTTGCGGCGACTGACCTCGGCAATGACCGGCAGCACCGAGTAGGCCACGTGACCGGTACCGGCCACCACCGTGAAGGCATAGGTCACGGCCGGTGCAATGAACGTGATGTAGCGCGGATTGCGATGCAGCACCCGCGTTGCGACCCGCACCAGATAGTCCAGGCCGCCAGCCGCCTGCATGGCCGCCGCGGCCGAGACCACCGCCATGATCATCAGCATCACGTCGATGGGCGGACTGGTGGGCTGGATCTGGAAGCCGAAGGCCATCACGGCCAGGCCGATACCCCCGAACACTCCCAGTCCGATGCCCCCCACCTGCGCACCGATGAGGATGCACAGCAGGACAACGGCAAACTGAATGGCAAAAAGCATGATGGCTCCCGAGAGGCGTCACCACAAGCCCCGGGCCTGGCCCTTGCCACGAGGAGACCGTCGCCACCAGGCCACGCCGTCATGCCCAGGAACCTTTCCCCTTGCCTGTAATGATTGATTCTTATTGGAAAAAGTGAGAAAAGTATAATGGACCGGAACCGGCTGGCGCCACACGTATCCTTGGAAATCGCTAGGATCCGGGCCGCCCCACGAAACCGGAAATGATGCGATGATAGGAAACGAACCCTCACGTCCTGGGACAAGCTGTAAGACCAGGTGACAGCACCCGCATCTACCCGCATAATTTGACCTTCTTCAGAGAATCGGGGTCATTGCCGTCCTGCCCGTATTGACATGAACACGCGTCGCAACCGTCCGCTGATCATCTGGATCGCCATGCTGGCCGTCCTGATGGGCACGCTTGCGCCGTCGATGACCTCTCTGCTGGCAGCAGCCCGGGGCGAGATCCCGCTCGAGATCTGCACCACCCCGTACAACCGGGGCGCAGCCTCGCTGCTGGCGCAACGCGCCGCCCAGGACACCCAGTCCCCCATTGATCACACCCTGCTGCACGACGGTGGGCACTGCCCCTACTGCCGCCTGCAGCAGGAAGTGCCGGCCATGCCCCATGTGCCTCAGCCCCTGGTGCTGGCCACGATCACCTCTGTCCGGCAAGCGCTCCAGCTTGCCCCCACTCCGCCACCGGTCGCTCCGACCTGGCCTCCCCAGCTCAGTCGCGCTCCGCCGCAACTCTCCTGAACCGCGTCCACGCGGCGCCTGCGTTCGTGCCTGCCCGTCTTCCGGGTTCGAGCGGCGAAGTCTCCTGACCCCGCTGCCCCGCCTGGAAGTGGATATCCGGAACACCCGACGTATCCCAGGCCGGATCCCCTGACGATGTGACCGCCCCCGGCCCCACAAGGCCCCTTTCGGTCCGCATCCCCGAGCAAGGCCCCATCGGCCTCCAGCCCGGCATCAGGCCCCGGCACACGCCCACGCAGCCTGCGTCGCCCGTCCGTATACCGCGCATCTGGAGATTGCCATGAACATCTTCGCCAGCCCCTCGCGGGCCCCTGGCCAGACAGGCCAGACATACAACGAGAACTGGAGCGAGACCACCATGAATCACGACGCTTTCGATGCCCATGAAGCCCCCCGTTCACTGTCCGTGGGTGAACACCTCTTCCTGGCCGGCGAACGGAATGGCGTCTGGCAGCTGAGCCGTGGCCTGGTCCGACTGGAGAGCATCGGCCCCTCGGGCACCAGCTTCGTCCGCCTGGCCATGCCGGGTGACCTGCTGGGCGCCGAGTGCGCCCTGCACCAACCCTACGCCTTCAACGCCGTCGCCGTCACCGACTGTGAAGTCACCCGCGTGGACACCGGCAACGACATGCAGCGGATGCTCATCGTGATGACCGCCTTCCTGCAGGAACAGAGCCGCGCAGCCGACGCCATGCGCATGCGCCAGGGCTCGGTGGCCGCCCGCCTGGACCACCTGCTGCAGGTCCTGAACGCCGGCATGGACGAGTCCGAGCCGATCTCGGTGCGCCAGCGCAAGCTGCCCCAGCTGCGCGACCTGGCCTTCATGATCGACTCCACGCCCGAAAGCGCCTGCCGCTACCTGAGCCAGCATCTGGGTCTGCAGCGTCAGCGCCGCTACCGGCGCACGGCAGCCGTGAAGGCCGCCTCCACACCCCACCCGGTCCCGATGGCCGAAGCGATGGCGGCCGCGGGCTGATTCCCGCGCCGGGCCCTGGACTGAACCGGGGCCCGCTCAAGTCCCGTCCGGCGTGGGACAGGAGACACCCACGCCCTTCCCTCTTCTTGCTGCCAGTGCCTTCAGGCCATCTCGCGGAATCCGCGATCGGTGATGCCGGTCATGGCCGACACTTGCGCCCCAATGGCACACAGCTCATCGATGGCCGCCTGACGCTTGCGCGGCGTGAGCCCGCTGTTGCCACGACTTCGTACCGTAGCCAGGGTCAGCGTCTGGTAGGACCAGTTGCCCAGCTCCAGCGTCACCTCCTGTATCGACAGCGAGGTGGTGCGCAACCAGACATACGGAGACAGGTCGACTTCCCGGCTGCGCAGCACCCGTTTCCCCAGGCAGATCTGGCGATACAGCCGGGCCCGCACGACTCCCGACGGGGCATCGGATGGCGTGCCCGATCCGGAAGCAGACAACAAGACCTTCTCGACACCGGACGGCTGCCCTCTTCCGGATGCAGTCGCCCCCTCACCCTTCGACGCCAACCTCTCCCCCACCTCGGCCGACGGCGTGGCGTCCTCGACAACTTCAAGCAGCCAGTACGACCGCAAGACCAGGGACAGCAGCACCAGCAGGGCGACCCCCAACAGAATGGCGATCCCGAAAGGTGGGCGCCATCGGTCCAGTACGACCAACGACGGCACGACAAACAGCACGGCTGGCAGCTTGTTCTTCGTTCCGAAGGTATATGCACTGTTGATGGGGATGCGCAGCGTGCGGGGCACCTGCGTCGGGCTCTCCGGCATTGGGTTCTGCTGCATCAGGCTGTCCTGCATCAGGTTCGCCCTTCATTCACCCGCGCACGCAGCGCGTCCGGGGTGATGATCAGGTCAGGGAAATCGGCCCGCAGGGCCAGAAGGTCACGATCGCCCGTCACCAGGGCATCAGCCCTGCCGACGTGAGCCAGCACCAGGAACACCTGGTCCTTATCGTCCCGGCACTGAGGCAAGTCCGGCCATGGCGAAGGCAGATCGACCACCTCGGCGTAGGGCAGGAACTCCGACAGCAGATCCTGCTGCTCGACAGCACTCAACCCGAACTTGGGATGGGCCAGAACGCGCAGCAACTCCATGGCCGTCTCCTTGCAGACCAAGGGCGTCAGCCGTGTCTGCCACGCACGTCGCAACCACGCCAGACGACCTGAGGTAAAGAGCACCGCAGACAGCACGGTGTTGGTATCAAGAACAACGCGCCGCATCAGCGCCGCGCCCAGGCCACAGCGGCGTCCACGTCCTCTTCGGTGATGCCAAGCTGCCCAAGCTTGTCCCTGACAGCCTGGGCCCGCTGCACGCGCACAGGCGTCAGCACGATGCGCCCATTCTCGACCGACACCTCGAAATACTCGGCAGCATCCATCTGAGCCACCAGCGCCTTGGGCAGCGTCAACTGGTTCTTGGAAGTGAGCTTGGCAAGCATGACGCCCTCATGATGAGCTTCAAGGAAAGTAAGGAAAGCTTACGTCCTTACCAGGCAGAGTACAACAGGAACGACCCTGTCCCCGATACCTGAGTTACACGGATCCATACGAAGCATGAACGGGCCAACCGGCCTCTGCCTGACGCCAGCGCCTTCAGGCCATCTCGCGGAACCCGCGATCGGTGATGCCGGTCATGGCCGAGACCTGGGCACCGACGGCACACAGGTCGCGAATGGCAGCAGCGCGCCCCCCTTCGTGCAATGCGCGGTACATGCCACCCCAGACCGAGGAAAGCTCCAGCGTCTGATAGGAAGGATTGCCCAGCTCCAGTGTCACCCGCTGGGGTGCTACCGATGTGACCCGCAACCAGGTGTAAGGCGTGAGATCGACCTCTCGGCTGTGCAAAATCCGCTTGCCCAGCCAGACCTCCCGGAAGAAACGGGCACCACGCTCGGTCTGCTCCAACATCCAACCGGAACGCAAGGGCTGCCAGATAGCCATGAACAGGCAGAACGCCACCAGCAGCGTCAGCATTCCGGACAGCAGCAGCATGACGGGATCCCTCATCAGCGACGCTGACAGCCCTGTTGAAGCATCTCCGAACAGGAAGCCTCCGACAACAGGCACCACCACGACCACCCCCAACGGCACCAGCCAGCAGGTGGCAAGCGGCTTCGCCCCGAAAGTTCGATGACAATCGAGCGGAATGCGCAACACCCGTTCCGGTGTCTGTTGCAGTGGGGATAGGTCAGCGGAAACTGGAGCGGGTGAAGGGAATCGAACCCTCGTCATAAGCTTGGAAGGCTTCTGCTCTACCATTGAGCTACACCCGCTTGCGTGGCGATACCCGGACGGGCTGCGCCGCGAAACGAACATGCCGAGGGGCTGGATGCCTTGCTCCGGCATGGAGCCGTGTGTCAGGAAAGGCTGCAGGAACCGTGTGAGGGTGATGCAACCGGAACCGACCGGCCAGGGAGACGAACCCACCCGAACGGGCAGGCTGTGAAAGCGGTGGTGGAGAGGGTTGGATTCGAACCAACGTAGGCGTAAGCCAACAGATTTACAGTCTGCCCCCTTTAGCCACTCGGGCACCTCTCCGGGGAAGAGATGGAATTATGCCGTCACCCACGGGGCGTTGTCAAATGCCTGGCAATAACTGCGCTCCAAGGTCGGGAACTGAACAGCAAGGCAAGGCCCCCGCCACGCGCGCAATGCCCATGGGCATGCACCCTGCGCAAGGGGCATCCGCAACCCCCACACAACGCCTGACAGATTGCCTCTCCCCACAAGGCAATCTGAAGCACAAGCCGCAAAAACACGGCATCTTCCCCGCCTGGAACAGGCTCTTCCCGCTTCAGGCATGAAGACATGTCTTCGGGACGCAATATCTGCAACGCCGGCATGGATGAATAACCTGCCTGCCCTGTCAGCATCAGGCACGGCGCACGGCCGACACTGTTGCAATACGGGGGTTTAGTGGCAGACCCCGCCATTAAGCTGCAAAATCTACAGTTGTTGTTCACTTCACCGAAAGGTCGTGAAGATGCCCTCCAAGTCCCCCAAGAAGACAAAGAATCCCACCCCGTTGAGCGAAGCCTTCGAGCCGGCCTCGATCGAACGGAATGATCACGAGGCCCTGCGCCGCTATGTGGCCAACCGCCTCCTCTACACCATCGGCAAGGACCCCAAGACCGCCACCAAGGCCGACTGGTACGCCGCGTTGGCCCGCCTGGCTCGTGACAAGCAGATCGAGAACTGGATCGAGACCACACGCCAGCAATACGGCCAGAAGGTCAAGCGCGTCTACTACCTCTCGATGGAATTCCTGGTTGGCCGCGCGCTGACCAACAGCCTGATGGCCATCGACCTGTACGACGAGCTGGCCACGGCCCTGGCCGAAGGCGGCATCGATCTGGAAGAGGCCCGCGAGGAAGAACCCGATCCGGGTCTGGGCAACGGCGGCCTGGGCCGCCTGGCCGCCTGCTTCCTGGATTCGATGGCCACCACCGGTCTGCCCAGCTTCGGCTACGGCATCCGCTACGACTACGGCATGTTCGCCCAGTCGATCCACGACGGCTACCAGGTCGAGCAGCCCGATGACTGGCTCAAGCTGGGCAACCCGTGGGAATTCCCCCGTCCGCAGGTCACCTACCCCATCAAGTTCGGCGGCTGGGTCGAGCACGATCCCGAGCGTGGCGCCCTCTGGCACGAGGCCGAGAAGGTCATGGCCACGGCTTACGACATGATCGTGCCCGGCTATCACACCAAGACCATCAACACCATGCGGCTGTGGCATGCCCGCGCCGCCGAGAGCCTGGACCTGACCCTGTTCTCGCAGGGCAACTACATGCAGGCGGTGGCCAGCAAGAACCAGTCGGAAAACGTCACGCGCGTGCTGTATCCGGATGATTCCAGCTACCAGGGCCGCGAGCTGCGCCTGCGTCAGGAATACTTCTTCGTCAGCGCCTCGCTGCAGGACATCATCCGGCGCTACCTGCACAACCACGAGAACTTCTCCGAGCTGTCCGATCAGGTCGCCATCCACCTGAACGACACCCACCCTGCCATCGCCGTGCCCGAGCTGATGCGCATCCTGGTGGACGAGCACAAGATGTCGTGGAACAGCGCCTGGGCCCAGTGCTGCAAGGTGTTCTCCTACACCAACCACACGCTGATGCCCGAAGCGCTGGAGACCTGGCCGGTGGCCATGATGCGCAGCGTGCTGCCGCGCCACCTCGAGATCATCTTCGAGATCAACAAGCGCTTCCTGGACTGGGTGCGCACCCACCACGGCGAGGACCACGACCTGCTGCGTCGCGTGTCGCTGATCGACGAGACCGGCGAGCGCCGCGTGCGGATGGCCTACATGTGCGTGCTGGCCAGCCACAAGGTCAACGGCGTGTCCAAGCTGCACAGCCAGCTGCTGGTCGATACGATCTTCTCGGACTTTGCCAAGCTGTTCCCGGGCCGTTTCATCAACATCACCAACGGCATCACGCCGCGCCGCTGGCTGGCCAACGCCAACCGGCCGCTATCGGCCCTCATCGACAAGTCGATCGGCACCGGCTGGCGCAAGGACCTCGGCGAGCTGTCCAAGCTGAAGAAATTCGCCGACAAGCCTGCATTCCTGAAGGAATTTGCGGCCGCCAAACTCACCAACAAGCAGCGGCTGGCCGACTGGGTCAAGACACACGGCGGGGTCGACATCGACCCGAACGCCATGCTGGACGTGCAGGTCAAGCGCTTCCACGAGTACAAGCGCCAGCTGCTGAACGTGCTGCACATCGTGCACCGCTACAACCAGATGGTGGCCAACCCCGACAAGGACTGGACGCCGCGCACGTTCCTCTTCTCCGGCAAGGCTGCCTCGGCCTACCGGATGGCCAAGCTGATCATCAAGCTGATCAACGACGTGGCCCGCAAGGTCAACGCCGAGCCGGCGCTGCGCGACCGGATGAAGGTCGTGTTCGTGCCCAACTACAGCGTCTCGGCCGCCGAGATGATCATGCCGGCTGCCAACCTGTCCGAGCAGATCTCCACGGCCGGCACCGAGGCATCGGGCACCGGCAACATGAAGCTGGCCATCAACGGCGCGCTCACCATCGGCACGATGGACGGGGCCAACGTCGAGATCCACGAACAGGTGGGCGACGACAACATCTTCATCTTCGGTCACCGCACCGAGGAAGTGGCAAAGATCAAGGCCGCTGGCTACGATCCGGCCCGCTACTATGAAGAGAACCCCGACCTGCGTCTGGTGATCGACCAGATCGGTGGCGGCTTCTGGTCGCCTGACGATGCCGGCCGCTTCCGCCCGATCGCCGATTCGCTGCTGCGGCAGGACACCTACCTGCTGCTGGCCGACTTCACCGATTACGTGGCCACGCAGGAGAAGGTCGACGCGCTATACCGCGACCAGGACGCCTGGAACCGGAAGGCCGTGATCAACGTTGCCGGCATGGGCATCTTCTCCAGCGACCGCACGATCCTGGAGTACGCCGACAAGATCTGGGACGTGAAACCCCTGAAAGTCTGAGAGGACGCCGGGTTCGCCCGGCACACACTTTGACGATGCGTTGGCACCATGCCAACGCCCGCCGGGTCGTTCACGGGATTCCGCCTGCATTTTGCGGTATCTTCGTGCCGGCTTTTTCGGCGCCGGCCAGTTCGGGCGGACCCATGGTCCCCCCGGTTGGCCTTTTCCCGGCGCAGCTCTGGATACGCGCCGACAGCACTGGCATCAACCGCCGGCCTGGCCCCGTCCCGTCGCTGCACGGGACTCGGCTGGACGCCGCAGGCCAGACACGCCGGCCCGCATGAGCTGGCGTCGGCCTGCCGCCCTCGACCGGCACCGGACATTGTCCGACACGCTCGGACAGTGCCCCCGGCTGACAGCAGCTCCCATCGTCACCCCTGAGCGGGTGGCAGGACGAGACGCGCAGAGCAATCCGAGACAGCCCTCCTCGCAGAACCTCACCAGCCCGCCATTTGCCGCGGAAGGCAGGCCATTGCGTGAGAACTTTTGAACGATCCATGAAAGACGAAAAATTGCCCAAGGGCCGGGTGTGGCCACTGGGTGCCACCTGTCACGACGGTGGCGTCAACTTTGCCCTTTTCAGCAGTGGTGCACGCAGCGTCACGCTGTGCGTGTTCGACACCGACGGCCACGAGATCCAGCGCCATGCGATGAACGGCCCGGTGAACAACGTCTGGCACGGCTTCCTGCCTGATGCCGGCGCAGGACTGATCTACGGCTATCGCGTGGACGGCCCCTACGACCCATCGCGCGGACTGCGCTACAACCCTGCCCGCCTGCTGCTGGACCCCTACGCCCGGCGCCTGCACGGCGAGTTCCAATGGCATGAGTCCCATCTGGATCGTCCCGACACCCAGATGGATGACAACGCCGCCCACATGCCCAAGGCCGTGGTCACCGGCATGGACGAGTTCGACTGGGAGGGCGACCACCGCCCGAACATCCCGATGTGCGAAAGCGTCATCTACGAGGCGCACGTCAAGGGCTTCACCCAGTCTCACCCCGACGTGCCGGCCGAGCTGCGCGGCACCTATGAAGGCATGGCCAGTCCGGCCGCCATCGCCCACCTGAAGCGCCTCGGCGTGACGGCCGTGGAACTGCTGCCCGTGCAGGAATCCATCAGCGAAGGCACGCTGATCGAGATGGGGCTGTGCAACTACTGGGGCTACAACACGCTGGCCTTCTTCGCGCCTGACCGGCGCTTTGCACGCCAGGATCCGGTCAACGAGTTCCGGCAGATGGTGAAGGAGCTGCACCGCAACGGCATCGAGGTGATCCTGGACGTGGTGTACAACCACACGCCCGAAGGCGACCAGCGCGGCCCCACGCTGTCGTGGCGCGGGCTGGACAACCAGGCCTACTACCACCTCAGCCGCCAGGATCCGGCCTACTACGCCAACTACACCGGCACCGGTAACAGCGTCAACGCCAGCAACTACGTGGCGCTGCAGATGATCATGGATTCGCTGCGCTACTGGGTCCAGGAGATGCACGTCGACGGCTTCCGCTTCGACCTTGCCTCGGTGCTGGGGCGCGTGGCGCTGCCCAATTCCGACGATCCGGGCCGCTTCGACCGCTACGCCCCCTTCTTCCAGGCCATCCGGCAGGATCCGGCCCTGGCTGGCATCAAGCTGATCGCCGAGCCCTGGGACGCGGCCGGCGGCGGCTACCAGCTGGGCGCCTATCTGCCGGGCTGGAGCGAGTGGAACGACCGCTTCCGTGACACGGTGCGCTGCTTCTGGCTGCAGCCCCACAAGGACCGCGGCGCCTTCGCCAGCCAGATTTCCGGCGCCAGCGAGCAGTTCCACCACGACGGTCGCTGCCCGCAGTCCAGCATCAACTTCATCACCTCGCACGACGGCTTCACGCTGAACGATCTGGTTTCCTACAACCAGAAGCACAACGAGCCCAACGGCGAGGACAACCGCGACGGCCACAACGACAACCACAGCTGGAATGCCGGGGAGGAAGGCCCTACAGACAACCCGGACATCAACCGCACCCGCGCACGCCTGAAACGGGCCTTGCTGGCCTCGCTGCTGCTGTCGCAGGGCACGCCGATGCTGACTGCCGGCGATGAGATGGGCCGCACCCAGCAGGGCAACAACAACGCCTACAACCAGGACAACGCCATCAGCTGGCTGGACTGGAAGAGTGCCGACGAGGACCTGATCGGCTTCACGGCACACCTGATCCATCTGCGCAAGAAGCACCCGCAGCTGCACCTGCCCGTCTGGCTGCTGGGCGCTCCCACGGCCTCCGGCATGCTGGATGTGCGCTGGCTCAACAGCCAGGGGCAACCGATGCAGGCCGAAGAGTGGAATCAGGATGGCGACGGGGTGTTCGCCCAGATTCTGGGCGCCCACAACAATGAGGAACAGGATCTGCTGATCGTCTTCAACCCCGACGGCGACAACCGGCCCTTCGTGATGCCCGAAGGCGACTGGACCATGGTGCTGGACACCAACCAGGCCGACGGACAGCCCTGGCGGGCCAATTCCCCGGAAGCACAGGTGGACGAGACCATGACGCAAATCATGCGCATGGGCCTGGCCATCAACAAAAACAGCAAGCTTCGCGCACCTGTGGTCAAATGCAAGACACAGGACGCAACAAGCAGCGACGTTCCCGCCGCCAGGCCGAAAGGTTCTGCCGCGCGCACGCTGCGTCCTCATTCCGTCTACATGTTCGTTGCCCGTCGCAAAGGATGAAGACCATGAGCCCAAACACATCCCGTGCCAGCGGCATCCTGCTGCACATCACTTCCCTGCCGGATACCGAGCCCGTCGGCCCCGAGCAGCCGCTCACCATCCAGCACCCCGGTTCCGGCGATTTCGGTCCCAGCGCCTATCACTTCATCGACTGGCTGGAACACGCCGAGCAGTACCTGTGGCAGATCCTGCCGCTGGTGCCTCCGGGCAGCGGCTATTCGCCGTACATGAGCCCGGCCGGAATGGCCTTCAACCCCATGCTGGTGGACCTGCGGGGCCTGGCCTCGCAAGGCTGGCTGCCGGCCGACTTCCAGGAAGACTACTCGGTCGACGGCGAGCCGGGCCCTGCCCCGCGCGAAGGCCGCATCGACTTCCCGCGTGTCGAGCGTTTCCGTCTGCGTGCGCTGACGCAGGCAGCCCGCACCTTCCTGGGCAACCCCCATGAGCCGCTGCGCGCCGAATTCGACGACTTCCGCGAGCGCGAGGGTGCCTGGCTGGACGACTACGCCCTGTTCATGGTGCTGGACCGCCTCTACCAGGGCAAGGCCTGGCAGGAATGGCCGGCCGAGCACGCCCAGCGCAAGCCCGCCGCGCTGGAGCGCATCCGCCAGGAATACCGCGACGACTACCTGTTCTGGTGCTTCGTGCAGTGGGTGGCCGAGAAGCAATGGCAGGCCATCCGCACCTACGCCAACGCGCACAACGTCCGCATCGTGGGTGACGTGCCCATCTTCGTGGCGCTGCACAGTGCCGACACCTGGGCCAATCCCAAGCTCTTCGACCTGGGCAAGGATCTCTGGCCCACGCACGTGGCCGGCGTTCCGCCCGACTACTTCGCCGTGGATGGCCAGCGCTGGGGCAACCCGCTGTACCGCTGGTCCGAGCACGCCAAGCAGGGCTACGCCTGGTGGATCGCACGCGTCAAGCGCTGCCTGGCCCTGACCGACATCGTGCGCATCGACCACTTCCGCGGTTTCGACGCCTACTGGGCCATCCCGTCCACCTGCCCCACGGCACGCGAGGGCGAATGGACGCCCGGCCCGGGCATGGCGCTCTTCAATGCCCTGGAAAAGGCGCTGGGCAAGCTGCCGCTGGTGGCCGAGGATCTGGGCCTTCAGACCGACAGCCTGCGCAAGCTGCTGGCCGACACCGGCCTGCCCGGCATGGCCGTGCTGCAGCTGGCCTTCCTGGACGATTCCGAGAACGTCTTCCTGCCGCACAACCTGCGTCGCAACCAGATCGTCTACACCGGCACCCACGACAACGACACCACGCTGGGCTGGTTCGCCCAGGCCTCCGATCGGGAGCGTGCGCTGGCACAGGTCTACCTGAAGACCGACGGTCGGGAAATGCACTGGGAGCTGGTCCACGCCGCTTCGCAGTCCGTCTCGGGCTGGGCCATCTACCAGATGCAGGACATTCTGGGTCTGGGCGCCGAGGGCCGGATGAACTACCCCGGAGAAGCCTCCGGTTGGTGGGGCTGGCGCTTTGCCTGGCACCAGCTGCACGAGTGGCAGACGCGCCGCCTGCGCGCCATCACCCAGGTGCATGGCCGCAGCAAACCCCAATGGGTGTGCTCGGAAGAAGAGGCAGCGAGCAAGTGATCCGCTGATCAGCGGGGCCCGGCCGCAACCGGGCCTCGCGTCCCTCTTGAGGGCCGGTTCCATCTTTGCAGGTGGGGCCGGCCCTTGTCGTTTCTGCTCCAGACCGGACTCAGTCGTCCTGGGCGCTTGCGCCCCACGGGTTGCGCAATGCGCTGGCAATCAGGGCGGGCATGGGCTCGCCGCCAAAGCGGGTGAGCGGCACGTTGCGCGTGCCCCAGACGCGGCGCAGCGTGACGTCGTCAATCATCTTGCGCAACCAGCGATGTGAGGGCAGCTGCTCCTGCCGCCGGTGCCACACCATATCGATGCGCATGGCCGGCAACGTCACCGGCAATGGCTGCCACGCCAGACGGTCGGCAATGCCGGTGGCCGGAACGAAGTCCAGGGGCAGCACCGTGAGCAGATCGGACTGGGCCACCACATGGGCCGCCGTGAAGAACTGGTTGAGCGTGAGCACGATGCGCCGGGTACGCTGGCGCGTGGCCAGCGCCTCATCGACGAAACCGAAGGGCCGCCCCGAGTAGCTGACCAGCAGGTGACGGGCATTGCAGTAGTCATCCAGGCTGATGGGGCCGGCACTCAGGGGGTGCCCCTCACGCATCACGCAGACATACTGGCCTTCGTAGATCTCCTGGTGCCCGAAGGTGTCGGGGCGATCTTCCTGCATCTCGCGCAGGATCACGTCGGCCACGGCGCCAGGGAAGTGCCCGACCGCCAGGTGCAGCTCGTCGTTTTCCAGAAGCGGGAGCGGATCACGCGTGGTGAGCGGACGCAGCCGCAGCGTGGCATTGGGCGCGTCGCGCTGCAGGCGGTCCAGCAACGGCGGCACCAGCAGGGCTGCCGTGGCGTCGGCCATGGCGATGACGAAGGTCTCGCGGGTGCGCTGCGGATCAAAGGACTTGGGCGAGATGACGCCCCGCAGCGCGTTGAGCGCCGTGCGCACGTCCGGCCAGATGGCCAGTGCGAAGGGGGTGGGCTCGACGCCGCGGCCAGCGCGGATCAGCAGTTCGTCCCCCAAGGCCTCACGCAGCCTGCGCAGGGCATTGCTGGCAGCCGGCTGGGTCATTGCGAGGTTGCGGGCCGCACGCGAGATGTTGCGCTCGGCCATGACTTCATCAAAAACCCGCAGCAGGTTCAGATCGAAGTTCTGGAAATCCACCCTTCTCCCCCAGTGACACCCCGCGGGCATCGTCATGACACCCGCCGGGCCGCCTTCTGCGGCCCCCGGGATGGCGCCGGTCCGGGACGGCAAGCCGCCCCCATCTTGCTTACGCGCCTGATTTTACGATCAGCAGCACCCAGTCGCGCAAGCCCGGGAAAACATCAAGGAAGCCTTAAGGCTGCCCGTGAAAGGAACAGGGAGCACACCCTCGGCGCGAAACGTCAGGGGCGGGCAAGGCTCACTGCCACTCGCCCAGCAGACGCTGGTAGAGCGACAGGTACTCGGCGGCGGACGGTCCCCAGCCATGCCGGGCCTCTATGGCCGTGCGCATCCGCCACTCCCAGCCGCTGCGGTCGTGCCACCACAGCGCGGCAGCGCGCTCCAGCGCATCGATCAGGCCCGAGACCTGGCCGCCCTGGAAGACGAAGCCGTTGCTGGGCTGGCCATCCAGGTATTCGGTCACGGTGTCGGCCAGGCCTCCCACCTTGCTGACCAGCGGCAGCGTGCCATAGCGCAGCCCGTACATCTGGGTCAGGCCACAGGGCTCGAAACGCGACGGCACCAGGATGAGGTCGCCGGCACTGATCAGCCGGTGGGCCAGGCGCTCATCATAGCCGATGCACACCGCCACCTGATCGGGGGCCTCCTCGGCGGCCTTCCGGAAGGCATCCTGCAGGTGAGCATCCCCGCTGCCCAGCAGCGCCAGCTGGATGCCCAGCTCACGCATCTTCGGCAGTGCCTGCAGGACGAGATCGGCCCCCTTCTGGTTGGTCAGCCGGCTGATCATGACCGCCAGCATGCGGTTCGGATCGACCGTGAGGCCCAGCTCCTGCTGCATGCGGGTCTTGTTCTCGACCTTGCGGCCCAGGTCATGGATGCTGTAGTTGGCACTGATCAGCGGGTCGGTCTGCGGATCCCAGACCGTCTCGTCAATGCCGTTGAGGATGCCCGAGAGGCGCTCACGCCGCTCCAGCAGCACCCCCTGCATGCCGGCGCCGCCCTCCGGCGTGGTGATCTCGTAGGCATAGCGCGGACTGACCGTGCTCAGCCAGTCGGAAAACGCCAGCCCACCCTTCATGAAGCTGCCCTGCCCGTAGTATTCCAGGCTGCGGGACACCCCCGGGCGCAGGATGTGCGGCGGCAGGTCCAGCCCCGGAGCCTCCTCCAGCGGGAAGAGCCCCTGGTAGATCAGATTGTGGATGCTGAACACGGATTTCACCCGGCGCACCGGATTCAGCGACAGATACACCGGCGCCAGCCCCGCGTGCCAGTCATGCGCATGCAGGATGTCAGCCTGCCACCAGGCGTCAATGTCCCCCCAGGCCAGATGGGCCCCCACCCAGCCCAGCAGCGCAAAGCGCCGGATGTTGTCGGACCAGTCGCGATGGTCCGGCCCCAGATAGGGGCTGCCTTCGCGCCGGAAGTACCAGGGCGCATCCACGACATAGGCGGTCAGGCCGCTCACCTTCAGCCGCCCGTGCAGCACCCGCACACGGGCAGCCCCCATCAGGGAACCCAGGTCGGCCACCAGGCCGACCTCTTCCAGATTGTCGATGATGGCCGGATAGCCCGGCACCAGCAGCCGGGCATCAACCCCCTGGGCCAGCAGGGCCGTCGGCAGGGCGGCCGCAATGTCGCCCAGCCCGCCCGTCTTGACCTGCGGGTACACCTCGGCCGTGACGTGCAGGACCCGCACGTTGCCCGCCGGTGCGCGATTGGGCTGCTGCCAGATCACGGCCGGCACGGCTGCGCCCCCCGCCGCTCCGGCTGGATGCGCGTCATCGGGACGCTCAGCATGGGGGCGGGCAAGCGTACGGTCTGCAAACATCATCGATCCCTCCGGGCGTTCAGCCCTGCAGTTTTTCCAGCATTCTGGGGGTGATCAGCGTCACGCCGCCCTCGCTGCGATAGAAGCGCCGTGCATCATCGTCCGGATCCTCACCGACCACCAGGCCATCGGGAATCCGGCAGCCCCGGTCGACCACCACCTTGGTGAGCCGGGCATTGCGCCCCACCTGCACCTCGGGCAGCAGCACCGCACCCTGGATCTGCGTATAGGAATGCACGCGGCAGTTGGAGAACAGCAGCGAGTTGTGCACCGAGCCGGACAGGATGCAGCCCGCCGAGACGCTGGATTCAATGGCCTCGCCGCGACGGTTGGGCTCGTTGTGCACGAACTTGGCGGGCGGCAGCTGCTCCAGGTAGGTCCAGATGGGCCAGGTACGGTCATAGAGGTTCAGCTCGGGCACGGTGGCCGTCAGGTCGATGTTGGCCTCCCAATAGGCATCGATGGTCCCGACGTCACGCCAGTAGGCCGGCGCCTTCTCGCTGTTGTAGACGCAGCTGTCCTGGAAGAAGTGGGCCACCACCTGGCCTTCCGCCACGGCCTTCGGAATGATGTCCTTGCCGAAGTCGTGCGAGGAGCCCTCCAGGGCGATGTCCTCGTCCAGCATCCGGTACAGGTAGTCGGCCGTGAAGATGTAGATCCCCATGGAGGCCAGCGCACGGTCCGGCTTGCCCGGCATGGCCGGCGGATCGGCCGGTTTTTCCACAAAGGAGGTGACCTTCTTGTTCTCGTCGATGGCCATCACGCCGAAGGCCTTGGCCTCCTGGCGATCGACCTCGATGCAGCCCACCGTCACGCCGGCGCCCGAGAGCGCGTGGTCGGCCAGCATGCGGGCATAGTCCATCTTGTAGATGTGGTCGCCCGCCAGGATCACCACGTATTCCGGCTTGTTGGCCTTGATGATGTCGAGACTCTGATAGACGGCATCGGCCGTGCCACGGTACCAGAACTCCTCGTCGACGCGCTGCTGCGCGGGGATGAGATCGACGAATTCGTGCATCTCGGACTTGAGGAAGTTCCAGCCGCGCTGCAGGTGGCGCAGCAGGCTGTGCGACTTGTACTGCGTGAGCACGCCGATGCGGCGCAGGCCCGAGTTCATGCAGTTCGACAGGACGAAGTCGATGATGCGGAAGTGTCCGCCGAAATAGACAGCCGGCTTGCAGCGGGTGTCGGTGAGCTGCTTCAGGCGACTTCCCCGCCCTCCGGCCAGAATGAGCGCCATGGCGCGCTTGGGCAGCCGGCGTTCCAGATCGATGCGTTCGTTTGTGTCCATGAGTCCCTCCTATATGTTGTTCAAGGAAGCACTGACACGAACTTGCGCCAGCCACCCGGCGTCGGATCCAGCCACACCGACACGGACGGACCTCGTGGCAGGCAGATGGCGCCCGGAGGGCACCCCGACTGCCAAGGGCGGATCTGCCGGGCAGCCACACCTTCACCGTGTTCTCCCGCCAGCGACGAATCCCGGGCCAGGGAAAACTCATCGAAGCCGTGGGGGACCCATCCGGAGATGGCTCTGCATCCGCGCCCGAAGGCCTGAACCGGAGCCCTGCCGCCATTGTCCCCGCCCGGCAGCGCAGAAAACAGAGAGACGACACCCACAGCCCGAGGGCTGGTGTGGCGGCGACGTCGATGTTCCGTGCTGCCTTGGTTCGATTATCCCCCTAGTGGCGCAGAAACGCACGCAATCCCGGGCACTGCACAGGCCAAGTATTCCCGTTCCCGACAGTGCGGACCAGAAGCATCAGTTGCCGGCGGGCAAGGGCATCATGCGCGAGTCACGCAGCACCTGATCGATGGTGCGGCGAGGCAGTGCGCGGCGCGCAATGTTGCGCACCATCCGGACGGAACGCCCGCCCTCCCGGATCTGTTCGGGTGCAGCAATCGCCACCGGTGGGCGCTCTTCCGGCATGGCTTCCCGCCGCCATGGCGAACTAATGTCCACCAGCGTGCCATCCGGGTCGCGGGTGAGGAAGCGCCGCTGACCATAGAACTCGTCACGCGGCGGCTGAACGATGGGCAGGCCACGCACCACGGCACGGGCGTGGATGTCGTCCACGTTGTCCACCACGAAGGTGAGGTACATGCCCACCGGCGCAGCGCGCCAGTCGGCCGGCAGCAATGGATGGTCGCGCTGGATGATGCCCAGCTCCAGGCCCGGATTGGTGGGCGAGTGGAGCCGGATGTACCAGTCGGATTCGAAGGCCACCTCCATGCCCAGCAGGTCGGCATAGAAATCCCTGCTTTCCTGCAGCCTGTCGCTGCTGATGTTGCTGAGCAGTCGTCGCACGCTCATGAGGTGTCCTCCTCCAGTCAATTCTTCATACTAACGACCAGCCGTCGCCTTTCGCCGACAGCCTCCGCCCGGCGGTATCCGCTGCCCGGCCGACGGCCCGCCTTTCGGCTAGACTGTGGCGTGCCGGCCAACGCTCGCCCGGCACGCCTCATGTTCCCTCCTCCACCCCGGGCAAGGGACCGGATCCTGACGCCGCAAGGGCTGCTCTTTTGCCCTGTTCGCCCGGCGCCCCTCTGCCGCCTCATCGCATGTCCCATTCATCACCCCCTTCCGGCTGCCCCTTCCATGCCGCCCAGAACCGCGCGCCCGCCACGGGCAACGCCCGACCTGCCGACGGCACGCCGGCTGCGGGCGCTGTTCCCGATGCCGCGGCCGTCCTCGCCGCCACCCGCATCTGGGTGGAGAAGGCCGTCGTGGGCCTGAACCTGTGCCCCTTCGCCAACGCCGTGCTGAAGAAGAAGCGCCTGCACATCCAGGTCAGCGAGGCCACCGAACCGCTGGCGCTGCTGGAAGATCTGCGCACCGAGCTGAAGCGCCTGCTGGACGCCCCGGAAACCGAGATCGAGACCAGCCTGCTGGTGTGCCCCCGCATGCTGACCGACTTCCTGGAGTTCAACGACTTCCTGGACATGGCCGAAGCCCTGCTGACCGAGCTGGACCTGCACGGCACGGTGCAGATCGCCAGCTTCCATCCTCACTACCAGTTTGCGGGCACGGCCGTCGACGACATCGAGAACGCCACCAACCAGTCGCCCTGGCCCACACTGCACCTGCTGCGCGAAACCAGCATCGACCGCGCCGTGGCCGCCTGGGGTGAAGACACCGACCGCATCTTCGAGAACAACATCGCCCGCCTGCAGGCGCTGGGCCCCGAAGGCTGGCGCCGCCTGAGCCGCCAGTGGCGGGAATCGGCGCCTGAAAGCCCCGATGAAAAGCCACCCTCCGTCGGCTAACATTCAGCATTGTGGCGCCTCCGGCACGGATTGCATGTTTCGGCCGGTACCCGGCCTGCAACAATGCCCGTCAAAGAACAAGGACTCTTACATAATGGATCGTCGCTCCGCCCTGAAGGCCAGCGTCGCCGCCGGCGTCGCTGCCGGCAGTGCCACCCTGGCTGCCCCCGCCATCTCGCAAGGCCGCAAGCAATGGCGGATGGTCACCTGCTGGCCCAAGAACTTCCCCGGCATCGGGACCAGCGCCGAGAGCCTGGCCCGACGCATCACCGAGATGTCCGGTGGCAAGCTCACCGTCAAGGTCTATGCTGCCGGCGAGATGGTGCCGGCCCTGCAGGCGCTGGATGCCGTCATCGAAGGCACGGCCGAAATGAGCCACGGCGCGGCCTATTACTGGATGAACAAGAGCCCGGCCCTGGCCTTCTTCACCGGCGTGCCCTACGGCATGACGGCCTCCGAGATGTCGGCCTGGGTCAACGTCATGGGCGCCCAGGCACTGTGGGACGAAGTCTATGACCAGTTCGGCGTGCAGGGCTTCCTGGCCGGCAACACCAGCGTGCAGGCCGGCGGCTGGTTCCGCAAGGAACTCAAGTCCGTGGCCGACGTGAAGGGCCTGCGCATGCGTGCGCCCGGCCTGGGCGGCCAGGTCTGGCAGAAGATGGGCGTGTCGGTGATGAACCTGGCCGCCGGCGACATCTTCCAGGCCATGCAGACCGGCACGCTGGATGCCGCCGAGTTCGTCGGTCCCTACAACGACCTGGCGCTGGGCCTCTATCAGATCACCAAGAACTACTACATCCCCAGCTTCACCGAGCCGGCCCAGGCTCCCGAGCTGGTCGTGAGCAAGGAAAAGTTCCAGGCCCTGTCCAAGGACCTGCAGGAGATCGTCCGTGCCGCCTGCCAGGCCGAGTACGACAGCATGTACGCCACCTATGCCGCCAACGACCCGCGCGCGCTCGACACGCTCGTGAGCAAGCATGGCGTCAAGGTCCAGCGCTTCCCCAACGAGATCTTCGAGAAGGGCGGCCAGTATGCCCGCGAGCTGATCCTGGAAATGCGTGAAAGCAAGGACCCGCTCACCAAGAAGACGGCCGAACACTTCATCACCTCGTTCAACCTGCTTCGCCAGAAGACCGAGGGGACCGATCAGCCGTTCATCGAGGCCCGCACCAAGTACTTCAGCCTGAAGTGACACGGGCCCACCCCGAGGCGCCGGCCGGCATCCATCCGGTCGGCGCCTGTGCGTTCCGGGCTGCCCTCACGCAGCCCCGCCGGCAGCGACACTCTCCGCACCGGTATCATTCCACCGGCCCGGTCGTCTGACGACCGGCCGGCGCAGCCTCATCGCGTCGCCCTGCCCGACCTGTGGCGGGGCTTCCGCCCTCTTCCTCCTATCTTCACGTCTTTCCTCCAGGACAGCTCCCATGCGGGCTCTCGCAAGCTATACGATCTTCATCAGCGCCATCAACCGGCTGGTGGGCCAGGTGTTCTCCTGGCTTTCCCTGGGCATCGTGCTGGTCTGCTTCACCGTCGTGGTGGAGCGCTACCTCTTCTCCACCTCGCAGATCTGGATGCAGGATCTGTACGTCTGGCTGAGCGGCGCCATGTTCATGGCCCTCAGCGCCTATGCCCTGATGCGTGACGAGCACGTGCGCGTCGACATCTTCTACCGTCGCGTCTCCAACTGCCAGAAGGCGTGGCACGACCTGTTTGGCGTGCTGACCTGCCTGCTGCCCTTCTGCCTGCTGGTCTGGACCTATGCCCTGCCCTATGTGCAGCGCGCCTGGCGTCTGCACGAGGGCTCGCCCAATACCGGCGGCATGCCGGGCTTCTACATCCTGAAGACCTTCATCCTGGTCTTCGTGGTGCTGACCGCACTGCAGGGCCTGGCCATGCTGTGCCGCAGCATCCTCACGCTGGCCGGCCGCGACGCCCTGCTGCCTGCCCACCTGCGCTACCAGACCCACGATCACGCCCACCAGGAGGCTGCATGATGGAAATGGATCCGATCCTGCTGGGCGAGATCCTCGCTGGCACCCTGTTCTTCGGCATCATCTTCGTGCTGGCGCTGGGCTTCCCGGTTGCCTACACGCTGGCCGGCACCTCGCTGATGATCGCCGCCATCGGCTGGTACCTCGAAGTCTTCGACTTCTCCAACTTCGGCGCCCTCGCCTCCCGCTACGTGGGCTTCATGTCCAGCGAGGTGCTGGTGGCCGTGCCGCTCTTCATCTTCATGGGCGTGCTGCTCGAACGATCGGGCATTGCCGAGGCGCTGCTCACCACCATGGGGCGGCTCTTCGGCAACGTCCGGGGTGGCCTGGGCTTCTCGGTCATCATCGTGGGCGCCCTGCTGGCTGCCTCCACGGGCGTGGTGGGCGCCACCGTCGTCACCATGGGCCTCATCAGCCTGCCCGCCATGCTGCGTGCCGGCTATGACCCCAAGCTGGGGGCCGGCGTGATCGCCGCCTCGGGCACGCTGGGCCAAATCATCCCGCCGTCCACCATCCTGATCTTCATGGGCGACATGCTCTCGGGCATCAACGCCCAGGTGCAGATGTCCAAGGGCAACTTCGCCCCTACCCCGGTCTCGGTAGGCGACCTGTTCGTCGGCGCCATCCTGCCCAGTGCCGTGCTGGTGGGGCTATACATGCTCTACATGGCCGGAAAAGCCGTCTTCGACCCCAAGTCCTGCCCGGCCACGCCCTTCCAGCGCGAAGAAGGCGGCCACGGTCTGGGCCGCGAGATCGTCACGGCACTGCTGCCGCCCCTGGCGCTGATCCTGGCCGTTCTGGGCTCCATCCTGGGCGGCATCGCCACCCCCACCGAGGCTGCCTCCGTGGGTTCGGTGGGCGCCCTGCTGCTCATCGCCATCAAGGGGCGCTTCAGCCTGCGCATGCTGCAGCAGGCCTGCCTGTCCACAGCCACCATCACCTCCATGGTGTTCACCCTGCTGCTGGGCGCTGCGGTCTTTTCCATCGTCTTCCGCATCCTGGGCGGCGAGGATCTGGTGCATGCCCTGCTCTCCAACCTGCCGGGCGGCACGATGGGCGCCCTCATCAGCGTCATGCTGGTGATGTTCCTGCTGGGCTTCGTGCTTGACACCTTCGAGGTGATCTTCATCATCATCCCGATCACCGCGCCGGTGCTGCTGGGCATGGATGTCGACCCGGTCTGGCTGGGCGTGCTGGTGGGCATCAACCTGCAGACCAGCTTCATGACGCCCCCGTTCGGCTTCTCGCTGATCTACCTGCGCGGCGTGGCACCGGCCAGCGTCACCACGGGGATGATCTATCGGGGTGCAGTCCCCTTCGTGGCACTGCAGCTCATCGGCCTGGGCATCGTCATGGCCTTCCCCGAGCTGAGCACCTGGCTTCCTGCGCAAGTGTTCCGTAACGGCGGCTGACCCGGTATCCGCACCTGTGCCCTTTCTGCTACCCTTTGCGGGCTGGGCACGACTACCTGTACCGTATGACTGATTCACTGCGAACCCGCCTGTCCGCCATCGAACCCGCCACGCTGCGCGGGATCTCCCGCGGCCTGGAAAAAGAAAGCCTGCGTGCCACGGCCGATGGCAACCTGTCCATGCGTCCGCACCCGCGGGCGCTGGGCGCACCGCTCACGCACCCGCGCATCACCACCGACTTCAGCGAATCCCAGGTGGAGCTGATCACCGGCGTGCACGAGGACATCGAGGCCTGCCTGGCCGAGCTGACCGAGATCCACCAGATCACGCTGGCCGACATCGACGGCGAGTCGCTGTGGTGCACCAGCATGCCCTGCCCTCTACCCGCCGACGACCAGATTCCCATCGGGCAGTACGGCAGCTCCTTCATCGGCCGCACCAAGACCATCTACCGCGTCGGCCTGAAGCATCGTTACGGCAGCCGGATGCAGACCATCTCCGGGCTGCACTACAACTTCTCCATTCCCCAGACCCTGTGGCCGCTGCTGCAGCAGATGCCCGGTCTGAGGCTCGACGAGAACCCCAAGCGCGCCCGCAGCCAGGGCTACTTCGGGCTCATCCGCAACTTCCGGCAGCACTCATGGCTGCTGCTGCTGCTCTTCGGGGCCTCGCCCCTCGTGCAGCGCAGCTTCGCCGTGGGCATGCCGCACATCCTCAAGCGCTTCGGGCGGGATGCCCTGGGCCTGCCGCATGCCACCTCGCTGCGCATGGGCCCGCTGGGCTACCAGAGCGACGCCCAGGCACGCATCGGCGCCAGCTACAACTGCCTCAAGAGCTACGCCGAGTCGCTCTATGACGCGCTTACCCAGCCGTATCCTGCCTACGAGAAGATGGGCATCCTGTACGACGGCCAGTACCGACAGCTCTCCACATCGCTGCTGCAGATCGAGAACGAGTTCTACGGCACCATCCGTCCCAAGCAGCCCATCCGTCCGAAGGAGCGGCCGCTGGCCGCGCTGGCAGCCCGGGGCGTGGAGTATGTCGAAGTGCGGCTGATGGACCTGGATCCCTTCAGCCCCATCGGCATCACGGCCGAGACCATCCGCTTCCTCGACATCTTCCTGCTGTACTGCCTGCTGTCCGACAGCCCGCCCGACAGCCCGAAGATCACGGCCGCCCAGGCCGCCAACCGGCATGCCGTGGCCCAGCGCGGCCGCGAACCCGGTCTGGCACTACAACAGGGCGACGACAGCCTACGTCCGCTGCATGACTGGGGTCAGGAGCTGCTGAAGGACCTGCAGCCGGTCGCCCAGCGCCTGGACGAAGCCTTCCCCGAGCACAACGGCGCCTATGCGGCAGCCCTGCAGATGGCCCGCCAGCGGCTGGAATCGCCCGACACCACCCCGTCGGCGCGACTGCTGGCCGAGCTGGCTGCCAACGAGGAGGACTCGCTGACCGCGCTCACCCTGGCCCGTTCGCAGGCCCACCGCCAGCATCTGCTGTCGCTGCCGCTGCCCCCCGACGTGCGCGAGGCCTACACCCGCATGGCGCAGAAATCCTTCATCGAACAGGCCGACATCGAAGCCGCCGACACCGGCGACTACGAGCAATGGCGCCAACAGTACATCACCTCGGTTTTCCCACTGATCAGTGACTGAACACGACGCACAGCAGGTGCTGCTGGTCCGCGCCATCGAGCGCCAGCCGGCTTCTTCCACCTGGACCGACGAAGACCGCCTTCACGCCAGCCAGGAGGCGCTGCGCCAGACCGGCCCCGAGGCCGAGCGCAGCACCTTCGTCATCGAACGCGCCCGGCTGGCCTGTGAACGGCTCATTGCCCGCAAGCCCGCCCTGGGCGACCTGCTGCACAGCCTACAATGGCGCGGCTGGTTCACCCCCGTGGCGCTGCTGGTGGCCCTGCTGGCCGGCGCGCTGCTCGACTCGGCCGGCGGCGATCGGATCAACATCCTCAACCCGCCGCTGCTGCTGATCATCGCCTGGAACCTGTTCACCTATCTGGTGCTGGCCATTGGCGCCATCCGTGCAAAGCTGAGCCGTGGTCGCACAGGGGCTGCCGCTGGCAAGGCCGGAAAGAACGCCCGGCCTGCAGCCTCACAGGATCAGGAGCCGACCGGCACCGGCGGCTGGCTGCGCCGCCACGTCGTTCGCCTGGCCACCGGGCAAGGCTGGAAGCGCATCGGTCGCTCACGCGAGGGCAGCGTGGCCAACGCCTTCCGCACCAGCTGGTTCCACGCCGCAGCGCCCCTCTACGGTCAGCGAGCGCTCACATTGCTGCATGGCGGCGCCATGATGTTCGCCCTGGGCGCCCTGGCCAGCCTCTATCTGCACGGCCTGGTGCTGGAATACCGGGCCGGCTGGGAAAGCACCTTCCTGAACCCGCAGCAGGTCGAGACCCTCACGCACCTGCTCTGGGGCCCCGCCAGCCTGGTCAGCGGCATTGCCCTGCCCGACGCCAACGGCCTGGCCGCCATCCGCTTTCCGCACAACCCCGGCGAGAACGCGGCCCAGTGGATCCACCTGCAGACGCTGACCGTGCTGCTGATCGTGGTCATCCCGCGCCTGCTGCTGGCACTCTGGGCCCGCGAGCAATCCCGGAAACTGAGCGCTCACTTTCCGCTGTCGCTCGATGAGAGCTACTTCCGGGATCTCCTTCGCAGCCAGCGCGGCGAAGCTGCCGTCGCCTGGGCCCTGCCCTACAGCTACCACCTGAGCGATGCGGCTCAGGCCGGCCTTTCCCGCCTGCTGCAGCAGGCACTGGGCGGTTCCGTGTCCCTGCGCCTGCAGCCGCCGCTGCCTCTGGGCGGGGAGGACGACCTGCAGTCGCCGCTGCCCGGTCTCGACGGCGCCAGTCTGGCGGCTGCCGTCTATTCGCTGTCGGCCACACCCGAAGCCGAGAACCACGCCGCCTTCCTGGCCACGCTGGCGCGCCACGTGCCGGCCGGCGTGCCGCTGGTGGCCCTGGTCGACGAAAGCGGTTTCCGCGCCCGTTTCGGCGCCGACTCGGACCGGCTGGAAAGCCGTCGCAATGCCTGGCGTCGCATCCTGGCCAGCCGCAGCGACATCCAGCCCCTGTTTGTCGACCTGGCCGCCGAACCCGCGCGTGACGTCCTGGACGGCCTGGACGCCCTCCTGGCTGCCTCAACCCGGACCATGCCCGCCAGCGCCTGATCCACCTCTGCTTTTCTCATCGCCGTGCCCGACGCCGCCAACATCATTTCCCTCAGCCTGGTCTCCCACACCAACGTCGGCAAGACCACCCTTGCCCGCACCCTGCTCTCGCAGAGCGTGGGCGAGGTGCGCGACGAGCCGCACGTCACCGACACCAACGACCGCTTCGAGCTGGCCCAGACCCCGCAGGGCGACCAGCTGGTCCTGTGGGACACCCCCGGTTTCGGCGACAGCGCCCGACTGGCGCGGCGCCTGCTGCAGTCCGACCGCCCCATCGGCTGGTTCGTCAGCCAGGTCTGGGACCGCTTCGCTGACCGCGCCCTGTGGTCCAGCCAGCAGGCCGTGCACAACGTCCGCGAAGAAGCCGACGTGGTGCTGTACCTGGTCAACGCGGCCGAGAACCCCGAGGATGCCGGCTACGTCGAACCCGAGATGAAGATCCTGGCCTGGATCGGCAAGCCCATCATCGTGCTGCTGAACCAGATGGGTCCCCCAGCTGGCCACCAGGCCGAAGAAGCCGAGATCGACCGCTGGCGCTCCTACCTCACCCGCTTCGGCAACGTCCATCAGGTGCTGGCCCTGGATGCCTTTGCCCGCTGCTGGGTCCAGGAAGGCGCCCTGCTGCAGGCCGTCGAACCGCTGCTGCTCCAGGCCAAGAAGGCCGCCTTCGGCCGGCTCAACCGCCTGTGGCAAAACCAGCGCCGCCAGACCTTCGACCGCTCGATGCACATTCTGGCCACCCGGCTGGCCGCCACCGCGCTGGACCGCGAGCGCATCCCCAACAGCAGCCTGAAGGACCAACTGCGTGAAGTGGGCAAGGTTCTGGGTGTCTCGCGCTCGCCGCAGGACGACGCCAAGCAGCAGGCCATGGCCAAACTGGCCGATCGCCTCAACACCGCCATCCGCCAGTCCACCGACGAGCTGATCGAGGCCAACGGCCTGGTGGGTCACGCCACCGACGAGGTGCTCAGCCGCATGGCCGAGCACTACGACGTGACCGAGAACCTCAACGAAGGCCACGCCGCCGTCGTGGGCGGCCTGGTCACCGGTGCGCTGGCAGGCCTGAAGGCCGACCTGCTGACCGGTGGCCTCACCCTGGGCGGAGGCATGATCGCCGGCGGTGTCCTGGGTGCCCTGGGCGGCGCCGGCCTGGCCCGGGGCTACAACATGGTGCGCGGCATCGACGCCATCACCGTCACCTGGACCGACGCCGTGATGAACCGGCTGGTCCAGTCCGCCCTGCTCACCTACCTGGCCGTGGCCCACTACGGCCGGGGCCGGGGCGAATGGGCGCAGTCCGAACACCCCGCCCACTGGGAAAAGACCGTCACCGACGTGCTGGGACAGCAGCACGAGCAGTTCACCCAGTTCTGGCGCAAGCGTCAGAACTATGGCCCGGACGCCCTGGCCAGCGCCCTGCAGACCGAGCTGACCCTGGCCATGGAACGGATCCTGATCCGCCTCTACCCCAATGCGCTGTCGATGGCCGCCCTGGGCAGTGGCGCCCGGCGCCTGAACATCGCCCTGGCCGCCGACCTGGCCGAAGCCCGTGGCGACAACCCTCAGCCCGCTCAGCAGACTGCCGACGAGCCCGAGTATGCGGCTCATCTGCGCGCCGGCTTTGCCGCTGCCCGCGGTCCGGTGTCGCCGCCACGCCCCGCAGCGTCCTCTCGTGCCCCATCGCACGGGGACGCCCCGGCCGCGCCGGAAGGGGAAGAGCCCACCCAGGAACCCGACACCCGCCCTTTTGGCAAAGGCAGGTCCTTGGCCGATGGTTCCGGTAGCCCGCAGGCTGCCGCTGACCGGACGCCCGCCGACGCCCTCCCGCGCCCGGCCCAGGAAGGCCCTGCCATGAACGGGAGTCCGCAGACGTCATCCCCCGCGGATGCCGATGCCCCCGCACCTGACGCCTCCCCAAGCCTGGAAGACAGAAAGCCCGCCGCTCCCCTGGCCACGCCGCCCAAGGCAGCGCCGTCCCCTGCCCGTCGGCCTGACAGTGCGCCGATCACGGACGACACGGCAAAAGCCGGCAAAAGCGCCAGCCCAGCCGACTCCAGCTCGGCAAAAACCGACACCGAGACGGCAACCACCGGCAGTGACACGGCAACGGACACATCAGCGGCACCAGCACCAGCACCAGCAAAAGCCGACGACCGCGCGCCCGCAGACACCTCCGCCGCGGATGGCGACAGCACGCCCCCGGACGTCCCGGCAGCACCCAACGACGACAAGGCAGTGGATGCACCCGCCGCCGCGGATGAAGGCGCAGCTACCAACAAGGCCAGGGAACCTGCTGACGACGGAGCGCCCGCCTCCCCAAAGCCGGACGCTGATACGCCTGCCGCCGACGTATCAGCCACCCCCCGGCGCGGTGGACAGGCCCCCGAGGCCTCCGAAAACCGAAGCCCCCGGCGCAAGCAGGGATCCGGCAAGGGGCGTCGCAAGCGGCGCTGAACCGCATCGCCGCCGCCAGCCGGCACGCCCCCATCACCGGCTACCAGGCCATGGATGACGATGAACCTCTCCCGCATCAAACGCTGGATCCTGCTCGGCCACCGCTGGCTGGGCATCGGCACATGCCTGCTGTTCTTCCTGTGGTTCCTGTCGGGCGTGGTGATGATGTACGTGGGCCATCCCAAGCTCACCTGGCAGGAGCGGCTTGAACATCTGCCGCCGCTGGAAGCTAGCCAGCCCCTGCTTTCGCCCGCCGACGCCTTCCAGCAGGCCGACATCCAGGGCACCGTCACCGACCTGCGGCTGGCCAACGCCCGCGCCGGACAGCCCGTCTACATTGCCCAGGTACGCCCTGATTCCAAGCCCGCACCGGGCGCCCCCCGGCCCGACCCGCGCCTGGTGGCCCTCGATGCCCGCACCGGCGCCCTGCTGCCCCCCACCGATCCCGCCACGGCCCTGGCCAGCGCGCAGGTCTATCTGGAACAGGGAGGCCTGTCGCCCACGTCATCATCCAGCACCCTGCCCGCAAGCGGCCCCCGGCAGCCATCCCCCGCCAGCGCGCAAGACACCCCGGGCAAGCCCCTGTATCAGGGCGTCACGGTCGAGGACGCCCACACGCACAGCGCGGCCATGGATCTGCACCGGCCGCTGCACAAGGTGCTGCTACCCGACGCCGAGCAGACGCTGCTCTACATCTCCGGTACCACCGGCGAAGTGGTGCGCGACGCCCCGCGCCTGGAACGGGGCTTCAACTACCTGGGCGCCTGGCTGCACTGGCTCTACCTGTTCCGCGACACGGCCATCGACTGGACCGATCTGATCATCTGGCTGTCCGTCATCGGCACCGTGGCCACCCTCAGCGGCTTTCTGGCCGGCATCATCCGCTGGCGCTTCTCCCGCCCCTACCGCAGCGGCTCCCGCTCTCCCTTCGCCCCCGGCGCACTGCGCTGGCACCACATCCTCGGCCTGGTCTTTGCGCTGACCACCTTCACCTGGATCTTCAGCGGCCTGATGTCGATGAACCCCTGGGACATCTTCGAGGCCGACGAGAGCATCATCGACGCCCGGAGAATCAGCAACCCGGACATCCAGCCATCCCGCGCCATCGCCACCCCGCAAGCCCTGCTCGCCAGCACCACGACCCCCGTGCGTGAACTGCAATGGCACACCCTCCTGGACAAGGCACGGGTGAAGGCCATCCGGACACACGAAGTGCCCCCTGGGAGCGCGGACCAGCCCGTCCTGCTCTCGGCCCGCACCGGCAAACCCTATAACCTGGAACCGGAGCGCCTGCGAAGCGCCCTCTTCACGCTGCAGGCCGGCTACCCGCCACGCATCGACATCCTCCAGCAGGACGACTTCTACTACTACAGCCGTGCCGAGCACACCATGGGCGGCGGGCGCAAGCCGCATCCGCTGCCCATCTGGCGCGTGCGCTACGACGATCCCAACCAGACCTGGCTGCACATCGACCCCACCACCGGCCAGGTCCTGAACGAAATGGACAGCTACCAGCGTGCCGAACGCTGGCTCTTTGCCCTGCTGCACAGCTGGGACTGGCTGCCACTGCTGCAGAACCGCCCCCTGTGGGACATCGTGATGCTCGTGCTGGCGGCGGGCGGCCTGGCCCTGTCCGCCACCGGCATCTGGATCGCCGGTCATCGCCTGCACATCAAGACCCGCCGCTGGCGGCTGATGCGCCGGAAGCATCAGTGATGCATGGTCGACGTTTCGGACTCCTGCAACCCGACGGCTTCATCAGCCCAGCAGCGCAGCGGCCCAACAACTCGCCAGCCCATCGGCTTTGGATGAAGCCCTCCGGTCGCATCAAGATCCTTCACATTTGAGCGAAAACAATTCAATTGCAAGAAAATCCGGATCTTTCGGCGTATCGTTGGCACCCTGATACATAATCACATACAGAGACAGTCAACGCCAACAGCAAGCCGTTCATGGACTTCCGCAGGCGCCCATCGAGATTCCATATCGCCATCCTGGCGTGGCTGCTCGTGGCCCTCGCGTCTTCCCTGCTGTCGCCGCTGGTGCAGCACATCCCGGCAGGCGATGTCGAAACCGTCCTCCTCTGTCACGGCAATGGCGGCTTCACCCGAATCGTCCTCTCGACCGACGATTCCGACGACCCTTCCGCGCCACCCGCAGACGCACGCTGCTGTCCGTTCTGCCTGTCCACCCCCATGCCGGCCCTGTCGTCGGCGCAGGCGCTTCCTTCATCGGCCGCAGGGCGGCACGTCCTGCATGCCGTCGCCACGCATGGCCACACGGCCGGTCTCACCCTCCATTACGACTCACGCGGCCCCCCTGCCGCATTGATGCCTGCCTGATCGCTGCACGAAGCGATCCCCCACAGCGACGGATCCCCCGTCGCGCAGTCATCCTTGCCCTCACCGGCAGCACCCTGCCCGTGCGCCGGTACCTTGCCCTCCGGCAGAGTCCATCATGAGCATTCCGCGTCTTCCCATCAAACCCTTCGTCATGCCCGCGCTGCTGTTGCTGCCCGTCCTGCCAGCGCACGCCATCCAGTCCCTGGATCCCGTCACCGTGCGCCCGGCCGAACAGCAAGGGCTTCAACAAGCCCCATCGGCCGGATCGCGCCTGGGACTGTCCATCCAGAACACCCCGGCCAGCGTCGACGTGATCTCCCGCGAACGGATCGATGCACGTGGCGACACCACCGTCAACGAAGCCACCTCGCGCGCCACTGGCTTCAGCAGCCTGGCCCATCCGGGCAACAGCGGCAGCGACCTCTCGGTACGGGGTTTCACCGGAAGCAGCTCCGTCATGCACCTCTACGATGGCGTTCGCCAGTACGGCGGCCTTGGCGTCAGCTATCCCTTCCACGCCTGGGCCGTCGAACGGATCGAAGTCCTCCGGGGTCCGGCCTCCGTCATCGACGGTGATGGCGCCATTGGCGGCGTCGTCAACGTCGTCCCCCGCAAGCCACGCCAGGGCGCGATCCGCCACGAAATCCGGGCAGGCATCGGCAACCGTGGCCAGCGGTCGCTGGACTTCGACAGCAGCGGGTCGATCAGCGAACGCCTGGCCTACCGGCTCGATGCCAGCGCCGAACGCGGTGACGGCTGGGTGGACCGAGGCAAGCACAGCAGCCAGGGCCTGACCGGCACCCTGCAATGGCAGTTCCTGCCCCGCTGGCAACTGCAGCTGAGCCACGCCGAAGGCCGCCACAAGCCCATGCGCTACTTCGGTGTCCCGCTGATCGACGGAAAGCCGCTGGAAGCCCTGCGCCGCACCAACTACAACGTCCAGGACGCCCGCATCACCTTCCGTGACCACTGGAGCGAACTGACGCTGCAGGGCTCCCCCAGCGACAACGTCGCCGTGCGCAGCCGCCTCTATCACATCCGCAGCAATCGCCTGTGGTTCGACGCCGAGAACTACACCTGGGATGCAGCCCGCCAGCAGATCCGCCTGGCCGGTGACACTGCCATCCGCCACCACCAGAAACAGACCGGCAACACCACCGACGTGACCTTCGAGGGCAAGCTGCTGGGCATGGACAACGCCGTCTCGGCAGGCTTCGACCTCAATCACAGCAGCCTGCAGCACGACAACAATACCTACTCCGGCAACCCGCGCTACGTGAGCCTGCTGTCTCCCGAGACAGGCTTCTTCGACAGCGATCTCCCCTTCATTCCCCGTTACCGAAACACCGCCGACCAGTACGCCCTGTTTGTCGAGGATCGACTGGCCGTCACCGGGCAGCTGTCCCTCGTGGCCGGCCTGCGTCATGACCGGATCCACATCCGCCGTGACGACCTGATCACCGGAAGTCGCGCCTTCAGCCGCACCTGGAACAGCACTGGCCACCGCCTGGGTGCTGTCTATGCGCTGACCCCGACCCTATCCGTCTACGCGCAGCACAGCCGGGCCGCCGACCCCTCCACCGCCCCGCTGATGATGAGCGCCAGCGGCGCCAAGGCCGACATGACGATCGGCCGCCAGATCGAAGTGGGCATCAAGCAGTCGCTGCCCCAGCAGCGTGGCGAATGGACCCTGGCCGCCTACAACATCACCAAGCACAACCTGCAAAGCCGTGACCCGGCCAACCCGGACAACAGTATCCAGGTCGGCAAGCAGAGCTCCCGCGGCATCGAAGGTACCCTGTCGCTGGCACTGTCCTCCACCCTGAGGCTGGATGCCGACGCCACCGTCCTGCGCGCCCGTTATGACGACTTCAACGACGCCGTCGATGGCGCCATCGTCTCGCGTAGCGGCAACACCCCGCCCGACGTGCCCGAGCGCCTGGCCAACCTGTGGCTGAGCTGGCAGATGCTCCCGCAATGGACACTGTCCGGCGGCGCGCGTCACGTCGGCAAGCGCCACGCCAACCGCGCCAACGACCTGACGCTGTCCGCCTACACCACGGCGGATCTGGCCCTGAAATGGCAGCCCTCCGACGCCACCACCCTGGCGCTGCATGGGCACAACCTCTTCAATCGCCACTACTACAGCACCGTCTACTACAACGAGAAACAGTGGTTCGTCGGCGAATCACGTCGCGTGCTGTTCACCATCGACCATCGGTTCTGACACAAGCAACCTTGGGTCACGCCCCCGGCCCCCAGGCCGGGGGCCGGCAGATTCCCGCCCCCTTTCATGCAGGCCCTGGTGATCGCCCACGGGTCTCGACATTCCCCCCATTCGCCCCATTGCCCCCATGAACATTCCCATCAAACGCTGGCTGCTGCTTACCCACCGCTGGCTGGGCATCGGCCTCTGTCTGTTCTTTCTGAGCTGGTTCGTTTCCGGCATGGTGATGATGTACGTGGGCTATCCCAAGCTCACCCATGCCGAACGGCTGCAGCACCTGCCCACGCTGGATGCTGACGCCCCCCTGCTGTCCCCGCGCCAGGCCTTCGGCATGGCCGGCATCGACGGCTCCGTGTCCGATCTTCGGCTGACCGCCAGCCGCGCCGGCCAGCCCGTCTACACCGCCCTGCTGCAAAGTGGACCGGATGATGCCGAAACCGCCATCGCCGTGGATGCCCGCACCGGACGCCGGCTGCCACCGGCCACTCAGGACGTGGTCCTCGCCAGCGCACGGACCTATCTGCACAACGAGGGCCCCCCCACATCCAACAGCGCTCCTACCTCCAGGCCGGACCAGGCTGAGACGGCACTCACCTACGAAGGCACCATCGACGAGGACCCCCACACCCACAGCCGCAGCCTGGATCCCTACCGTCCCCTGCACAAGGTGCAGCTGCCCGACGCCGACCGGACGCTGCTCTACCTCGCCGGCACCACCGGTGAAGTGGTGCGCGACGCGCCCCACACCGAACGCACCCTGGACTACGTGGGCACCTGGCTGCACTGGCTGTACATGTTCCGGGGCGGCAGCTTCGACGCCTGGTGGCCCACCATCGTCATCTGGCTGGCCACCATCGGGGTTCTGGTGGCGCTCACCGGCGGCATTGTCGGCATCCTGCGCTGGCGTTTCTCACGCCCCTACCGCAGCGGCTCGCGCTCGCCGTTCCAGCCCGGCGTCATGCGCTGGCATCACATCGTAGGCCTCTTCTTTGCGCTGACCACCCTGACCTGGATCTTCAGCGGGCTGATGTCCATGCGCCCGTGGGGCCTGTTCAAGAGCCCCCACGCCGCCCTGGAAACCGAAAGCATCAGCAGCCTGCAGCTGGACCCGGCACAGGCCCCCATGATTCCCCATGTGCTTCTGGAATCTGCCCACCGCGACGGCCTGGGCGATGTCCGTGAACTGCAATGGAGAACCATCCTGGGCAAGCCCACGGTTCTGGCCCTGGGTGCCACAGGCGCCCCGCATCTTCTGGATGCCACCACCGGCAAGCCGACCCGGGTGAAAGAACAGGACCTGACGGCCGCACTGAACGCCCTGACCCCGGATCATCCTCCCCGGATCGAGCAGCTGAAGGAATACGACTTCTACTACTACACGCGCGCCGACCACACCATGATGGGCGGCGGCACGCCGCAGCCCCTGCCGTTCTGGCGCGTGCAGTTCGACGACCCTGACCAGACCTGGGTTCAGCTGGATCCCGCCACGGGCACCGTCCTGAACACGCTCAACCAGCATAAGCGCGTGGAACGATGGCTGTTCTTCCTCATGCACAGCTGGGATCTGGTGCCGCTGCTGCACCGCCGTCCGCTCTGGGACATCATCATGCTCGTGCTGGCCGTGGGCGGCCTGGCCCTTTCGGCCACCGGCATCTGGATCGGCACCAAGCGCCTGGGCATCAAGACCCGCCGCCGCAAGCTGCTGAACCGCAAGGATCAGGCGGCGCAGTGACTACGGCACCTCGTGCCCCTGCGAGGCGGCATAGACACTGATCCAGTCCGCCTCGGAAAACTTCACCCGCACCGCCTCGGCAGCAGCCCGCAACCGTGCCGGGTTGCCCGAGCCCACCACCGGCATGATGGACGCCGGGTGGGCCATCAGCCAGGCCAGCGCCAGCACGTCCAGCCGTTCCTCACCCTGCGGTGCGCCCACCGCCCGCAGGGCCTCGGCCACCCGCACACTGCGGGCATCCGTCGTATCGAAGAGCCGCCCGCCCGCCAGCGGTGACCACACCATCGGGCGGATGCGCATCCGCAAGGCCAGATCGATCGTCCCGTCATCGAAGGCGTTCAGATGCAGCGGCGAGGCCTCGACCTGATTCGTCAGCAGGGGCTCGGCCAGATACGATTGCAGCATCCGGAACTTGGGTACCGGGAAATTGGACACCCCGAACCGCCGCACCAGCCCGCGCCGGCGAAGCTCATCAAATGCCCCAGCGATCTCTTCCGGATTGGCGCATGGCGAGGGACGGTGGATGAGCAGCAGATCCAGATAACCGCACTGCAGGCTTCGCACCGAACGCTCGGCCGACCAGACGATGTGCTTTCTGGAATTGTCGTAATGCTTGGCCTTCATCCACGGCAGCGCCTTGTTGGGAAACAGGATGCCGCACTTGCTGACGATGCACATCTGTTCACGCAGCGAAGGCTCCAGTGCCAGCCCGCGCCCGAACATCTCCTCGGTGGTGAAGCCCCCATAACAGGCAGCATGGTCAAAGACCCGGATGCCCAGCGCCAGCGCCTGATGGATCATGCGCAGGAATCCTTGGTCATCCAGCCCCCATTCATGGGCTCGCCAGTAGCCATGCGCCAGACGCGCATGGGTGAAGAAATTGGTGGTCATGGCGTGCTCCTCTCACTCCCTTGACAACTATACCTAACTCAAGAAGAGAGTGTCGACCATGACCGGACTGGCGGAGCCACCTGGCCCGCACCAGCAACAGTCCACGCACGCGTGGCAAACGGAATCCCGGTCTGGAACAGCGGACGGGATTCCGGCGGGGTCCGGGTCTCAGGCGCAGGAACCGCACCGACGCAAGAACCGGACCGACAAGCGACGTTCAGAAGTCCCAGTCCTCGTCCTCGGTGGCCACCGCCTTGCCGATGACATAGGAGGAACCACTACCCGAGAAGAAGTCGTGGTTCTCGCTGTCCGGCGACAGTGCCGACAGGATGGCCGGATTGACCTCGCACGCCGCGGGTGGGAAGAGCGCCTCGTAGCCCAGGTTCTGCAGCGCCTTGTTGGCGTTGTAGTGCAGGAAGGCCTTCACGTCCTCGGTCAGTCCAATGCGGTCGTAGAGTTCCTCGGTATAGAGCGCCTCGACTTCGTACAGATCGAAGAGCAGCGAGAACGCGAAGTCCTTCAGGCGCGCCTGGTCGGCTTCCGGCAGCCGAGCCAGCGCACGCTGGAACTTGTAGCCGATGTAGTAACCATGCACCGCCTCGTCGCGGATGATGAGACGGATGAGGTCTGCGGTGTTGGTGAGCTTGCCGCGGCTTGACCAGTACATGGGCAGATAGAAGCCCGAATAGAACAGGAAGCTCTCCAGGAACACGCTGGCGATCTTGCGCTGCAGGGGATCGGACGCGGCGTCGTACTCTTCCAGGATCAGCCGCGCCTTGGCCTGCAGCTGCGGATTCTCTTCCGACCAGCGAAACGCCTCGTCCACTTCCTTGGTGGAACACAGGGTCGAGAAGATCGACGAATAGCTGCGCGCATGCACCGCCTCCATGAAGGCGATGTTGGTCAGCACTGCCTCCTCGTGCGGTGTCTGCGCATCCACCATCATCGAGGGCGCCCCCACCGTGTTCTGGATGGTGTCCAGCAGCGTCAGCCCGGTGAACACCCGGATCGTCAGCGTCTGCTCTTCCTCGCGCAGCGTGGCCCAGCTCTGCACATCATTGGACAGGGGCACCTTTTCCGGCAGCCAGAAGTTCGCCGTCAGCCGGTTCCACACCTCCAGATCCTTCTCGTCCTGCAGCCGGTTCCAGTTGATGGCCAGCGGCACCTTCCGCACCTGTTCCTTGTTCGACATATCAATCACCTGTTCTTGTCGGGCCATGGCCCCTGTTCCTGTTCCGTCCACTCTCCGTCACCGCGAAGGTTTCCCTTCGCGGCGCACGGCGGCGCTCACAATGCGCAGGACACGCACCCCTGCACCTCGGTCCCTTCCAGCACCGCCTGACGCAGCCGCACGTAATAGATGGTCTTGATGCCCTTCTTCCAGGCGTAGATCTGCGCCCGGTTGATGTCGCGCGTGGTGGCGTCCGACGGGAAGAAGAGCGTGAGCGACAGGCCCTGGTCCACGTGCTCGGTAGCGGCGGCATAGGTGTCGATCAGCGGCTCCGGACCGATCTCGTAGGCATCCCGGTAGTACTCCAGGTTGTCGTTCGTCATGAACGGCGCCGGGTAGTACACGCGCCCGATCTTGCTTTCCTTGCGGATCTCCACCTTCGAGACGATCGGGTGGATGGAGGACGTGGAATGGTTGATGTAGCTGATGGAGCCTGTGGGCGGCACGGCCTGCAGGTTGCGGTTGTAAAGACCGTGCTTCATCACCGCCTCGCGAAGAACCGCCCAGTCCTCACGGGTAGGCAGCGTCACGTCCATCCGCGCAAACAGCTCACGTACCGTCTCGGTCTCGGGCAGCCAGTCGCGCGTCACGTATTTCTCGAAGAAACTGCCGTCGGCGTACTTCGACCGATCGAAGCCCACGAAGGTGCTACCTTTTTCCTGGGCCAGAAGGTTGGAAGCACGCAGCGCGTGGTAGGCCACCGTGGCAAAGTACACGCGGGTGAAATCGATGCCTTCCGGGCTACCGTAATGAATACGCTCACGCGCCAGGAAACCGTGCAGGTTCATCTGCCCCAGCCCCACCGCATGGGCCTCGTCATTGCCACGTCGCACCGAAGGCACGCTGTCGATGGCCGACATTTCCGAGACGGCGGTCAGTGCGCGCACCGCGGCTTCCACCGTTGCGCCCAGATCCGGACCATCCATGGCAGCGGCGATGTTCAGCGAACCCAGGTTGCAGGAAATGTCGGTTCCCAGATGCCGATAGCTCAGATCGTCGTTGAAGGTGGATGCCTCGTTGACCTGCAGGATTTCCGAACACAGGTTGGACATGGTAATGCGCCCCTCGATGGGGTTGGCCGCGTTCACCGTGTCCTCGAACATGATGTAGGGATAGCCGCTCTCGAACTGGATCTCGGCCAGCGTCTGGAAGAACTCGCGGGCGTTGATCTTCTTCTTGCGGATGCGCTTGTCACCCACCATCTCGTCGTATTTCTCGGTGACGGAAATTTCCGAGAACGCCTTGCCGTAGACCCTTTCCACGTCATGCGGTGAGAACAGGTACATGTCGGCATTGCGCTTGGCCAGCTCGAAGGTCACGTCCGGAATCACCACACCCAGCGACAGCGTCTTGATGCGGATCTTCTCGTCGGCATTCTCGCGCTTGGTGTCCAGGAAACGCAGGATGTCCGGATGGTGGGCATTCAGGTACACCGCACCGGCGCCCTGCCGTGCGCCCAGCTGGTTGGCATACGAGAACGAATCTTCCAGCAGCTTCATCACCGGAACCACACCGGAAGACTGGTTCTCGATGCCCTTGATGGGCGCGCCCAGCTCGCGCAGGTTGGTGAGCATCAGCGCCACGCCACCGCCCCGCTTGGAAAGCTGCAGTGCCGAATTGATGGCACGCCCGATGCTCTCCATGTTGTCTTCCACGCGCAGCAGGAAGCACGAGATCAGCTCACCCCGGCTCTTCTTGCCCGCGTTGAGGAACGTGGGCGTGGCCGGCTGGAATCGCCCGCTGATGATCTCGTCCATGAAGCGCAGCGCCAGCTGCTCGTCGCCTCGCGCCAGCGTCAGCGCCACCATCACCACGCGATCCTCGAAGCGCTCCAGGTAACGCTGGCCGTTGCGCGTCTTCAGCGTGTAGGAGGTGTAGTACTTGAAGGCCCCCAGGAAGGTAGGGAAGCGGAACTTGCGGCTGTAGGCCTCGTCCCAGATGTGGCGCTGGAAATTGCGCGAATACTGGTCCAGAACTTCGGCATCGTAATAGCCTTCGTCCACCAGATAGCGCAGCTTCTCGTCCAGGTTGTGGAAGAACACCGTGTTCTGGTTGACGTGCTGCAGGAAGTACTGGCGTGCCGCACGACGATCGGCCTCGAACTGGATGTTCCCGTCCGCGTCGTACAGGTTCAGCATCGCGTTCAGCGCGTGGTAGTCCAGCCCCGGTTTGTCGTCATCCGACACGCTTGTATCGGAGGCTTCGTAGCTGCTTGCAGCCGTCATGTTCTCTCCCTGCATCAATCATGGGCGACCGGGGGCTTCTTCGCCCTCACCCACCTTTTTCCTTCATGTCCCATCGGTCCTGTCCGGCCGTGTCCGTCATGGCGCCCGCATGGCACCTTCGCCCATGCGGGTGCGCCCATGACGGGTCGGCATTCAGACAGGCTCGACCTCATCCAGACTGGCCCAGAATCGCTCCAGGCCTTCACGCACTCGCGCCACATCCAGCTCGGTGCCAGCCAGCTCGAAGCGGTACAGCACCGGCACGCCGCACTTGTCGCCAATCACCCGACCGGCGTGGGCAAACGTCGTGCCGAAATTGCGGTTGCCGCTGGCAATCACCCCCCGCAGCAGACGACGGCGATCCGGATCGTTCAGGAAGCGGATCACCTGCCGAGCCACGGCGCCGTGCCCCTCGCCATCGGCGTAGGTAGGCGAGATCAGCACGAAGGGCGCGTCCGGCTCGGGCATCGGGGCAGACTCATCCACCGGAATGCGCATGGCCGGCAGGCCCAGCTTGTGCATGAAGCGCTCGGTGTTGCCCGAGGCCGAGGAGTAATAGACCAGCCCCGCCATGGCGGATATCAGGCCAGGCGGCCGATCATGTCAGGACGAAAACCGGTCCAGTGGGCTTCGCCGGCCACGACCACGGGGGCCTGGCGGTAGCCCATGGCCAGCACCTGGGCCATGGCGACGGCATCCTGGGTCAGGTCGACCAGCTGGTAGGCAATGCCACGGGCATCCAGCGCACGGGTGGTGGCGGTGCACTGAACGCAGGCGGGTTTGGAGTAGACGGTGATGGTCATGGGCCGGATTTCCTTCAGACGGGGAGCGAAGGGCCGGCAGCAGTCCGGGCGGACGCGCGCAGACAGGCGCCATCCACCATGACCCGCTCCTGCCCACCGCAGGGTTGTCATCCATGCCGAAAGGCGCTGCCGCCATGAAGATGGGCGGCCTTTCGGCAGCTATCGGGGCAGGTCTCCTGGCTTGCGGGTCCTTGCGTGGCTGGAACCTTCCCAGACCCCATGGGTCCAGTGGTTCAGGAAGAGTCCGTCCGGACCCCTTCCAGCCTTGCTCACCGCCTACAGTTGCGGGGGCAGCGCCGGCATTGCACCCTGTGCGAAAGGCCTTGAGGCGACCTTCCCGGATGCGCACCGGCTTCCCTTTTCATCCCGGGGATGATCTCCCGGGAACCTCGATGAAGCGCATTGTACCCAAGATATGGGGTTCGTCCACCCGGAGGACACAATATGTAGCGCCTTCAAATAGCCTGGGACACCATGGAAAGTGTTGCGCGAACGCCAAACGGCATGACCAACAGTTCTGCACGCCTTGCAGGAACACGCGCCAAGTGCCCGCGGGCAAAGGGTTTTCCAAAAACATCCACGTTGCATGGATGCTGCACGACCGTCCGTCGGAAAGGTGCTGGGCAGGTCGGTGAAAGGAGGGCTCAGCACCCTGTCGGCCACATCGGAAGGACGTGGCCGGACGGGAAAGGCTGTCTGACGATCCCGGCATCGTCTTCATCCGGCATGAGGGAAGGCGCCGGATGGCGAACGCCATGAGGTGCCGACGCAGGGTCGTCGGGACATCTCATGGCACCGTGCGGGGCAGGATCACTGCTCGGCGAAGGCCCGCTCGATGACGAAGTCACCCGGGGTGGAGGTGTTGCCCTCGACGAAGCCGCGCTTCTCGAACATGTCCTTCAGATCGCGCAGCATCTCGGGGCTGCCGCAGATCATGATGCGGTCTTCCTCTCGGTTGAAGGGGGGCACACCCAGATCGGCGTTGAGCTTGCCGTTCTCGATGAGGGTGGTGATGCGCCCCTGGTTGCGGAAGGGCTCACGGGTCACGGTGGGGTAGTACAGCAGCTTGCCCTTGATCAGCTCGCCCAAGTATTCGTGCTCCGGCAGCTCCTTGGTGAACAGGTCGTAGTAGGCCAGTTCGTTCACCTGACGCACGCCGTGCACCAGGATCACCTGGTCGTAGCGCTCGTAGGTTTCAGGGTCGCGCGTGATGCTGAGGAAGGGGGCCAGGCCGGTACCGGTGGCCAGCAGCCACAGGCGCTTGCCGGGCAGCAGGTAGTCGGTCACCAGCGTGCCGGTGGGCTTGCGGCCGACGATGACCTTGTCACCGGGCTTGATGTGCTGCAGCTTGGAGGTCAGCGGACCATCGGGCACCTTGATGCTGAGGAACTCCAGATGCTCTTCGTAGTTGGCGCTTGCAATGCTGTAGGCACGCAGCAGCGGCCGCTCTCCTTCTTTCGGCGGCAGGCCGATCATCGTGAAATGGCCGTTCTTGAAACGCAGCGCCTCGTCACGCGTGGTGGTGAAACTGAACAGACGATCGGTCCAATGATGGACGGTCAGAACCTCTTCTTCGCTGAATGCTTTCGATTTCATGTATGACCCGGGCAGCACCCGGCAACAGATGACGGACAACGCAGGGGGTGCGCCAGCCCGCAGGAGTGGAAGGCCGACATTATGAACCGATGCCGGCCGTTTGCCAGCACGGAGGCACAGGGATGCCATGGAATTAAGTGATTGCGCACTTACAAGGCCAGGCATCCGCTTTCGGGAAACGCTTTCTGGGAATGCCCCGCGCCTGATGCAGGCTCATTGAGCATGGTACCGGGCCCTGCGAAGGCCTGCCCCGAAGAGGGCGATCACCCCGCAGAGGATCAGGGGGCGGGCCAAAGGACGATGTCCAGCCCGCCCCTGGCCTCAGTCGAAGCTGCGCGATCGCAGCACGTCCAGCGAGTTGTCGCTGCCCGTCTGGGCGCGCAGCACGTAGCCCTTGCCCAGGGTGTACTGGATGCGCAGCAGGTTCCAGACGCCTCGCACGCCCTTCTCGTAACTGACGAAGAGGCGGTCATTGATGCGCTTGCCCAGCGACACCACGCCGGTTTCGGTCGCGTCGGCGTTGCTGCTGCTGCTCGAGCCCACCAGGCCCTTGGGCGTCATGCTCTCCTGAATGCCCGAATCCACACCGGTGTTGGACGCATAGCCGTAGTTCAGCACGTCCAGACCCAGCCGCTCGGCAATGGAGGGCGAGCGCACGCCATTGTCGTTGCCCAGCAGCATGGTGCCTGCCTGCTGCAGGGCCAGGACCTGGGCAGCCCCCCCGGCCTCGTCAGGCGGCACGCCCAGCACCAGCCAGGACAGCTTGTTGGTCTCCGACATGGAGGGCTTGGAGATGAGCGAGATCCGCGGGTTGCTTGCCTGCCCCGTGATGGAAATGCCCACTTCCACCGGCAGGTAGGGGCGCTTGGCCTCGATGTCCAGCGACGGATTGTCCACCGGACCGGTGAAGCGGATCAGGCCCTTGGTGAACTTGAGGTTCTGGCCATAGGCCTGATAGCTGCCGTCCACGATGTTCACCACGCCGGTCAGCTGCGGATCGGTCGGCAGGAAGCCGCCGACCTGCAGTTTGCCGCCCAGTCGGGCTTCGGCGCCCATGCCGTTGATCTTCAGCTTGTCACCCAGCTCCACTTCCAGATCGCTGGCGATGCGCAGGCTGGCTTCCGCGTCCTTTTCCTCGGGCAGGTCCTGGGGGATCTGCTCGCCGGAAACCCGCACGTCGCCAGGCAGAGTGGGGGCAGAAGACCCCGCCAGCTCGATCAGTCCCTCGTCGACTTTCATGTCACCGACCAGGATCAGGCCTGCCGGGCCGCTGGTCAGACGGGTCACCCCCGAGAGGGTCACCCGCTGACCCGGCCCGATCGGAACCAGGAAATGATCCGCGCGCACATCGAAGACGCCGTCCATCGGCAGCAACGAGGGCTTGGGACTGCCGGCCTTGGGCGGCTTCGTGAGTGCGGCAGCCCAGGCGGCATCCTGGGTGGCCAGAGCGGCCTTCATGTTGCCGCGATCCACCAGGCGGGCCGCACCCTTCAGCTGCAGGCTGCCCTGGCCGGCATGGAACTTGAGCCGATTGATCTGCAGGCCATGACCGCTCAGGTGCGCATCCAGCTCGCCTCCGGAAAGGCGCATACCGGCCGAGCGCTGCAGCACGGACAGGTCCTTGCCGGTGACGCCCAGGTCCACCAGCGGCGCATCCAGCGTGCCGGCCACCGTGCCGTCGACCTTCAGCGAACCATCGACAGCCATGTCGGGGCCGGTGAACAGGTTGACCAGCTCCAGCGACACGATGTCCAGATTCACCTTGCCGTTGAGCTTGCGCTCATCAAAGCGCAAGGCCAGACCGTTGTTGTCGCGCAGCCCCAGGCGCTTCCTGCGCCCGGCAGGCACCTGCTCACGGATGCCGGCCTGCACGTCACCGTACAGGGCCTGCGCCCCCTGGCCACGCAACTGCCATTGACCGGCAATGCGCACGTCCTTCAGCGCGTCCAGGTTCTTCTGCTCATCCACGCCCAGCAGCTGATGCAGCCGCAGCGGGGCCAGATCGTCCAGGCTGCCGCGCGTCTCGTACTTGAGCGGGCCGCTCCAGTCCAGCAGCAGGTGCTTCAGGTCAATGTGTCCGTCCAGCGCTGCCAGCCGGAAATCCGACAGCGTCAGGCGACTGCCGTCCACCGCCAGCGGCGCCGGGTCAACCAGGCGCACGGCGGTACGGCCGCTCAGATCCAGAGTCTCCACGCTGGCCCGATAGCTGGGACCGGTACGCGGCAGCGACAGCGCGCCCTGCAGGCGCAGCTGCAGCCGGTCCTTGCCTTGCCGGGCGGCGGCGGCCAGCTGGTGCTGGCTCGGCGTGCCGTGCAGGCTCAGGTTCAGCGCATCCAGAACGTCGGTGCCCGAGCCCAGCTGGCGGGCAGACAGCGTCAGCTCCACGGGCGTGTCCTGCCGCGACTTCGCCTGCAGGGCCAGCGGCGCCGTCAGATCCAGCTTCAGGTCCTTCAGGCTCAGCCGGTTCGGCTTGCCCGCCTCATCCAGGGTCGTCCAGTCCACACCGCTGGCACGCGCCGAGGCCTTGGCGCTCAGATCCTGAAAGCGTCCGCTCAGGTGACCATCCAGATTCATGCTGCCTGCAGCGCGGCGATCCAGTGCCGACAGGTTGCCAAGCTTCACGCCGACATCCAGCCGGTCCTGGGGCGCCCCCAGTGCCCCCTTGGCCTGGATGCGGTTGGCCGTGCCATGGGCCAGCTTCAGGTCGATGTCCTTCAGCGACACCGGCTGCCATTGGGCATCCAGCTCGGCCTTACCGTGCAGGCCGCCGGTCAGCGGCTGGCCCGCCACGCGGCTTTCCACCAGATCCAGCCCCACCGTGGCCTTCTGGCCAGGCGACATCAGGCGCCCTTCGACGGACCAGTCCGCGCCCAGCATCCCCTCACGCCAGGCCGGATCAACGGGCAGCGTGGCCGGCAACCATTGCGCCAGGTCCAGCCGGCGGGCCGTGCCGCGCAGGTTCAGATCCCACGGGGCACTGACGGCCGCCTGGCCGCTGGCCGTCAGCAGCGTCTCGCCCAGTGCAACCCGCCCTTCGTTCAGCTTCAGCCAGCGCGGGTCCAGCGTGCCGGCCAGCTTCACCTGCGCATCGGCCGCCAGCTTCTTCAGGTCAGCCGGCAACAGGGTGCGCATCTGTTCGGCGCGCTGCGACAGATCCACCAGGAACTGCTGGCCATCCACCTTCACCTGTCCGCCCAGGGCCGTCCGGGGCAGGCCCTGCCAGAGCGGGGCCAGATCCAGTCCGCTCAGCTTCAGGTCACTCTTCAGGCGGGGCAGCGTGGTCCCCGGAATGGCCATCGACTGAGCCAGCCAGCTTTCCAGCCGCCCCTCGATGCGGGCTTCGCCCTTGGCAGCGATGGTCACGGGCTGGGCGGCCTGCGGTTTCTGGGGGACCTGGCCCTTGCCGGCGCCATTGCCCGGTTTCGCGCTTGCCGGCGCTTCTGCCACGCCCCCGGCGTCAGCCGGCTGCACGCTCACCGGCAGGCCGATGGCCAGGTCGTTGAGGGCGACGTAGAGGTGCTCCCACTGCGCCGTGGGCGGAATGCGGAAGACGATGCCGCTCTGCAGCGAGCGCAGCGGAATGCGGTTGGCCTCCAGCGTGCCTGCCCGGCGGTTGGCCAGCCGGATGAGTCCCTGCCACGTCTCCTTCTTGCCGGCCGCCGGATCGATGTCGATGTCCAGGTCCACGCCGGTCTCGGGCAGTTTGCCCAGGGCGGTGAAGCGCGTCAGGTTGGTGTCGGCCAGACGGGCATGCAGACGCTCCACCGGCATCCGGCCCAGCGGTTTCACCACGGCCTGGATGTCGGCCATGCCATCGGCCAGCTGCCCCTTGAGGGTGGCCGGCAGTCTGGCCAGGTCACCATCGACGGTCAGGGTGGCGTCATACGGCCACTGCTGGGCATGGCCATTGGCCTGGATCACGCCCTTGAGACGGTGCGGCGGTGCGCCTTCCATCTGGGCCGTGGCCGAACGCACCTGCCCCCACGGGCTGGTCAATGCCAGCGTCTTGATCCGGTACTGCCCCACCGCGTATTCGGCCGTCCCGTCGATGTCGGTCAGCACCACGTAGGGCTCGGCATCCTTGCCATTCACGGCAGGCGGCTGGATCTCCAGTCGCCCGACGGCCAGCTTGCGGATCTCCAGCGGGAACGGCAGGCCGAAATCGCCGGGCATGTCGGTGTCGGTGCGCGGCTTGTCCGGGTCACCGGGCGGCACCTGGACGATCAGTGTCCCAGCCTCCAGCTGATGCACCAGCCCCTTGCCGCGCAGCAGTGCGCGCAGCGACCAGCGCAGCTGCAGATCCGTGCCCTTGACCGCGGTATCGAAACCACGCCATTCCACGCGCCCGAAACGGATGCCGCGCCACAGGTTGCCCTGCAACCGATCAAACGCCAGCGCCTGGCCATTGCGGGCCAGAAACTGCTGCGCCCAGGACAGCGCCTGGGTCAGACCGCTTTCGCTGCCCAGCCACAACAGCGCCGCCAGCACCAGCCCCATGACCAGCAGCAGGATGCGCACGCTCCAGCGAAAGATCGCGCGCCACAGGGAATGCTCGCGTCGCGCGGGGGATTTCGTCGTCTCTTCCATGATCAGAAGCTGAATCCAATGGAGAAATGCACCCGGTAGCGATGGATGGCCTGGCCATAGGCCAGGTCCAGCTTCACCGGCCCCACGGGCGTGCGCACCTGCAGGCCTACACCGTAGCCCGAGACGGCATCGAAGCTGCGCCAGGCGTCGGTGACGTTGCCGTAGTCATAGAACACACCCAGCGACAGCATCTCGGTGATGCGGTGCTGGTATTCCAGCGAGCCGATGGCCAGATAGCGCTGGCCAATCACCGAGTTGTTGACGTTCAGGCCCAGTGATCGGTAGCCATATCCGCGCAGCGAGCCGATGCCCCCTGCCCGGAACAGGTTCTCGCTGGGGATGCCGAAGCGGCTGCCCGCATTGACCACGCCGAACTCCACGCGACCGATGAAGGTGCCGTTGCGCCAGATGTGCGAGTTCTTCGACAGCGGCTTGAAGCCCACCATGCTGGTGTAGAAGCGGGTGAAGGTGGCATCACTCAGCGCGTGCTTGCTGGCCCCCGAGATCTCGAACTTGACGCCGTAGCCGCGCGAGGGGTTGAGCTGCGAATCGAAGCGCTGCAGCGTCCAGGCCTTGCCCAGCACCAGCGCCTTCACGCCGTCCCGCTGCCCGGACTGCCGGAAATGGACCTCTTCCTGCTGCAGCTGCAGCGACGTGAACGCCTCGATGTCGCGCTCGCGCTGGCCATAGCCCACGTAGGCGTTGCTGTTGAACGTGACGACGCCTTTCTCGTCCTCGCGCTCGACGCGCCCGCCGAAGCCGTAGTAGCGGTCCTCGGCATCATAAGGGGTCCGGAAGTTGGCGAACGCCCGCTGGCGGCGCTGCGACATCACCACCGACGCCTCCATCTGCAACCCGAACAGGCTGCGGTCCTGGAAGCCCACCTGACCACGGAAGCCGTCGTCGGTGCTGTAGCCCAGACCGTACACCAGCCGATGGCGCTTGAGCTCCTCCACCACCAGGTGGATGGGCACCGCCTTCAGCGACGGATCCTCCTGCAGCGCCAGCGTGTCGGGCACGGCACTCACCGAACTGAAGTATCCCGCCTCGCGCAGCCGCTCCTGGAAGGTCTGCAGCGCGGCATCCGTATAGGCGTCCCCTTCACGGAACGGCTGAAGATCGGTGATGATCTTCTCCGGGTAGCGCGACAGGCCCTGGACCTCCACCTTGCCGAAGGCAATGCGCTCGCCCGAGTCCACCACGACCGTCAGCCGCGCCTGGGCCGCCGCGGCATCCACCTGTGCCGTGCTGCGGGCAATGCGGGCGCGCAGGTAGCCCTGCCGCTTCATGGCATCAATAAGTGCCGACTTGCCACTCTGCCAGTTGCTGCTCACGAAGGGATCGCCTACCGCCATGCCGAAGCGGCGCTTCACCTGAGCCAGTGCCCGGTTCTGCGTACCCTGCCCTTCGATCTGGATGTCCAGCTCGCCAACCCGGGTGCGATTGCCCGGCTTGAGCGTGAGCTTCACGCGGTTGGGCGCCTCGGCATCGATGTCAATGCGCGGCTCGAAGTAGCCTTCAGCCTGGACAATGGCCAGCACCTCGTCATGCAGCTTGGACACCAGGCCCTCGAACTGCACCGGATCGTAGTCCTTGCGGTGCTGCCAGCGGCCCACCAGCGTGCTGTCACGGATGATGCTGGCAAAGCTCGACGGCGCATCGATGTCGAAGCGGTAGTTGTTGCGCTCCAGCAGGTCCGACACACCACCCGATCGGTGCTCCGCGTCAGCTGACTTGGCAGTGGCGGCCGTTCCCGAGGCCTGATCTGCCGGGGCCGCTTCGTACCCGGAAGATGCGGAAGACGCGGACGCGCCGGTCTGACCAGCTTCCGGGGCTTGAGTCGAGTCGTCGGCCGCCAGGCGCCATGCCGACATGTCACCCTCCGCCTGCAAGCCCGGATAGCCCCCCGAGCGAAGGCCGGCAGCCTGCGCCACGGACGCGCCACCTGCCAGGGCCAGCACGGTCGCCAGGCCCAACCACCTGTCCAAAACGATTTTCTTCATGACATCGGCGCACGGCAGACCCGTGCAGCAGGAAAGCACAACGTACCAGAGCATTCATGCAACGGCGCAGCCGGATGCGACGATGACAACCCCCGGCCATCGCATCCTTCCTGAAGGGGCGGAAATGCCCCAACCAACGGCCGGCCAATACGCCGTCCCTGCGCCCGCAGTGCAGCGCAGAGTATAGGGCCTGCCGCCCGCCCTTACTGATAAACCGTGACAAATCCGGCAGATGATGACGCAGAAACGGGCGACACCCCAGCCCGACGGGACGACCGGCCCATCCCGGGTGCCCGGCGCCCGATAAAAAGCAGGACGCCCGGGCCGAACGGCACCCGGGCGTCCTGTGGAACCCCACAAGGGGGCAGCACGGGCGGCATGACCGCCCGATGGCGTGCGGCTTTCACCGCACGCCGACTGGCGATCAGGCCACCAGCCGATACTGCTTCGTGAGCTTGACGAAGTTGTCCAGCTCGGCCTTGTGGCGCTCCTCGCTCCAGCCCAGCCGGGTGGCCATGAACGCGGCCACGGCAGGCGCAGCAGCCTCGGCCGCCTTCGCATCCAGGAACAGCAGCCGGATGCGCCGTGCCAGCACGTCTTCCAGCGACAGGGCCAGCTCCTCGTCGAGGGCCCACTGCACCTGCGCGAAGGTGTACGGATGATCCGGATGCACCTTCTTGGCCAGCTCGGGGTTCTCGGCCGCCAGCTTCTCGATGGCGGCTGCGTCGCTGCCATAGAGCGTCAGCGGCGTGTCATCGAGGTGCCGGTTGGCATCGATGTAGCCATGCAGCTTCAGCTCGCGCGTGGCGCAGGCCTTCTGCGGCAGCAGCCCGGCACCGATCGCGGCGTCGATGCCGTCCTCGGCCATCTGGCGGTAGGTGGTCCACTTGCCGCCAAAGATGTTGACCATGCCCGACTTGCTGACTTCCACCTTGTGGCTGCGCGAGACTTCCTTGGTGGACTTGCCCTCGTCCTTGGGTGCAGCCAGCGGCCGCAGGCCCACGAACACGCTGCGCACGTCGGCGCGCGTGGGTGCCCGCTTCAGGTAGTCGCGTGCCGTGTTCAGGATGAACTCGATCTCCTGCTCCAGCGGCTTGGGCTCGTAGGACGGCTCCTTGATCAGCGTGTCGGTGGTACCCACCACCAGCTTGCCGTGCCAGGGCACCGCGAACAGCACGCGGCCATCCGAGGTCTTGGGCACCATCAGCGCATCGTCGCCGGGCAGGAAGTCTTGATCCAGCACCAGGTGGATACCCTGGCTGGGCAGGATCGGCGGCTTCTCGTGGACTTCGTCCATCCCCAGGATGGGGTTGGCGAACACGCCGGTGGCGTTGACCACGCACTTGGCCTTGACCTGGTAGGTCTCGCCCGTCAGCTCGTCACGGCACGAGACACCGTCGATCTTGCCGGCGGCGTTCTTGTCGATGCCCGTGACCGAGCAGTAGTTCAGCACGGTACCGCCGTGGTCCACGATCGACAGCGCCAGGCACAGGGCCAGGCGCGCGTCGTCGAACTGGCCATCGTAGTAGCAGACGCCGGCGCCCACCTTGTCGTCACGCACGCCCGACAGGCGCTTGCGCGCCTCGGCCTGCGACAGATGCCGGGTATGGCCGATGCTGAGCTTGCCCGAGAGCCGGTCATACATCCACAGACCGAAGGTGTAGTAGGGAGCGGTCCACCACTTCTCGCCCGGGATGATGAAGGCCTGGGTCTTGAAGAGGTGCGGCGCATTGCGGGCCAGACGGCCCCGCTCGCGCAGCGCCTCGCGCACCAGATCCACATAGCCTTGCGCCAGATAGCGGACCCCACCATGCACCAGCTTGGTGGAACGGCTCGACGTGCCCTTGGCAAAGTCGTGCCCTTCCAGCAGCAGCGTGGAATAGCCGCGGGTGACGGCGTCAAGCGCCGTCCCCAGGCCAGTCGCACCGCCGCCGATCACCACCACGTCCCACTCGCCGTGGGTTTTCAACTGCTCGATGGCTTTCTTGCGTTGCATGCTGATCTCCTATGCTTATTTCTTCACGCGCTCGGACTCGGGAATGCGGGCCTTGTGACGCCCTTCCTCAAGCATCGTGATGAAGAGCAGGACCACGGCAATCACGCCCCCGCCGATCATCACATAGAAACCACCGTCCCAACCGTAGTGCTGGGCAGCCCAGCCCACCACGGCTGCCGCGGCCGTCGTGCCACCCAGGTAGCCGAACAGCCCCGTGAAGCCTGCTGCCGTGCCGGCGGCCTTCTTGGGGGCCAGCTCCAGCGCATGCAGACCGATCAGCATCACCGGACCGTAGATGAGGAAACCCACCGTGGTCATCAGCACGAAGTCGGTCAGCTGGTACGGGTTCTGGAACCAGGGCTTGTCCGCGTACTGCGCCACCAGGTCAGCCGGCGTGGCCGGGTTCATCCACAGGGCCACCACGGCAGCGGTGGTCAGGATCATGAAGATGAAGCCCGTCAGGCCGCGCTTGCCCTTGAAGACCTTGTCCGACACCCAGCCGCACAGCAGCGTGCCCGGAATGGCAGCCAGCTCATAGATGGTGTAGGCCCAGGCCGTGCCCTTGAAGTTGAAATGCTTGACTTCGGACAGGTACACCGGCGACCACTTCAGCACGCCGTAGCGGATGAGGTAGACGAACACGTTGGCCAGCGCGATATACCACAGCAGGCGGTTCTTCAGCACGTAGGTGACGAAGATCTCCTTGGTGGTCAGGTCCTTCTCGGCCGTCTTGGCGTCGTAGTTGTCCGGATAGTCGTTCTTCCACTGCTCGATCGGCGGCAGCCCGCAGGACTGCGGCGAATCCTTCATGATGAAGAAGATGGGAATCGCGATGATCATCGCCGCGATGCCCGGGTAGTACAGCGCCTGTTGCCAGATGTCCTTGTTGGTGGCCTCAACCCCGTGGGTGTTGAAGTAGACGGCACCGGCCAGCAGCACCATGGCGCCCGGCACCATGCCGCCCAGGTTGTGGGCCGTGTTCCAGACCGACACCACCGAGCCGCGCTCGGTCTTGGACCACCAGTGCACCATGGTCTTGCCGCACGGAGGCCAGCCCATGCCCTGGAACCAGCCGTTGATGAAGATCATCGCAAAGGCGATGGCCACGCTCGAGGTCGCCCAGGGCATCAGGCCCATCAGCGTCATGCACAGGCCCGACAGCAGCAGGCCGATGGGCAGGAACACCTTCGGATTGGAGCGGTCGGACACGGCCGCCATCAGAAACTTCGAGATGCCGTAGGCCAGACCGGCAGCAGCACCGATCTGCCCCAGCTCGGCCTTGTTGTAGAGGCCCGCGTCGATCAGGCCCTTCTGGGCGAGGTCGAAGTTGCCCCGCACGAAATAGTAGGCGGCATAACCGAAGAAGATGCCGGCAAAGACCTGCCAGCGCAGACGCCGGTAGGTCGGATCGATCTTGTCCGCGGGCAGCAGGGGCTTGTGTGCCGCCGGCTTGAGGATGCCAATCACGAGATGTCTCCAGAGGAAAAAGGAAAGGAAAAACAACGTTGATGATTCTGAAACATGTCCGCCAACAATGCGAACTTGCTTTAATCACGAATCATACGCCCTCATCCGCCGGAAAGACCTGAACTCAGGTCAAAGCCTCGTCGTCCGTGAACTACATGCCTGCCGCCAGTAAGCTCCACCGACAGGCGACAGGCGTGAGTTCAGGCCGATTGGCGTGCGCTCGCGGCACACGGTATCGATTACACCCCCGCCCGGGCCAGGCCGGAGAGAATCCCCTTCAGCGACGCGGTCAGGATGTCGGCATCCATGCCCACCCCGAACAGGGTGTGATCGCCCACTCTCAGCTCAAGGTAGGCTACTGCCTGAGCATTGGCGCCCGAACCGATGGCGTGCTCGCGGTAGTCCATCACCCGTACCTGGGCCAGGCCCGTGGCGTTGAGGCCGGCCACGAAGGCATCCACCGGACCGGTACCCTCGCCCTGGAGGCTCACCGTCCGGCCGCCCAGCTGCACGTCGGCCTTCAGCGACACCCGGGTGTTGCCCGCCTCGTCGGTCTCGGACATGGCCCGCTGCTTCGGCGCAGCGATCTCGTCCAGCCGGTATTCCTTGCGGAACAGCGTCCACAGGTCCTTGGCCTGCAGCTCCTTGCCCGAGGCGTCCATCTCTTGCTGCACCACCCGGCTGAACTCGATCTGCAGCCGGCGCGGAAGCTCCAGCCCGTACTCGTTCTCCAGCAGGTACGACACCCCACCCTTGCCCGACTGGCTGTTGACGCGAATCACCGCCTCATACGAGCGACCCAGGTCCTTCGGATCGATGGGCAGATAGGGCATCTCCCAGATGTCACCCTCCTTGCGGGCAGCAAACGCCTTCTTGATGGCGTCCTGGTGCGAGCCCGAGAAGGACGTGTAGACCAGGTCGCCCACATACGGGTGACGCGGATGCACCGCGATCTGGTTGCAGTGCTCCACCACCCGGCGGACCTCGTCGATGTCGGAGAAATCCAGCCCTGGCGAAACCCCCTGCGTGTACAGGTTCAGCGCGATGTTGACCAGGTCGCAGTTGCCGGTGCGCTCACCGTTGCCGAAGAGGCACCCTTCCAGCCGCTCAGCCCCGGCCATCAGCGCCAGTTCGGCCGCGGCAATGCCCGTGCCCCGGTCGTTGTGCGGGTGCACCGACAGGATGATTGAATCCCGCTTGGCCAGATTGCGATGCATCCACTCGATCATGTCGGCAAAGATGTTCGGCGTGCAGTGCTCCACTGTCGTTGGCAGGTTGATGATGCACTTGTTCTGCGGCGTGGCTCCCCAGGCATCCACCACGGCGTCCACCACCCGCTTGGAGAAGTCCAGCTCGGTGTCCGAGAACGTCTCGGGCGAATACTCGAAGCCCCACTCGGTCTCGGGATGCTCGGCCACCAGCTGCTTGACCAGCTTCGTCTGGCCCACCGCCATCTCGACGATGCCGTCCTCGTCCATCCCCAGCACCACCTTGCGCATGACGGGTGCACAGGCGTTGTAGACGTGCACCGTGGCCTTTCGGGCCCCTTGCAACGACTCGATCGTGCGACGGATCAGCGACTCGCGGGCCTGTGTCAGCACCTGGATGGTCACGTCGTCCGGGATCAGGTTCTCCTCGATCAGCCGGCGTACGAAGTTGAACTCGGTCTGCGAGGCCGACGGGAAGCCCACCTCGATCTCCTTGAAGCCGATGTTCACCAGCAGCTGGAACATCTCCAGCTTGCGCTCGACGCTCATCGGCTCGATCAGCGCCTGGTTACCGTCGCGCAGATCGGTGCTCAGCCAGATCGGTGCCTTGGTCAGCACGGCGTCCGGCCAGGTGCGATCCTTCAGGCCGACGGGCGCGAACGGGCGGTATTTGGAAGCGGGCTGTTGCAACATGAAAAACGTTCCTGACAAAGAAAGGGTTGAGCAATCGGCGACGATGCGAACCACGCAGGGGCCAAAAAACGAACGGCCCGCTGCCGAGGGCATACGGGCCGTTGAAGCTGGATCGCAGGGATGCGCGCGCAACTACCTTCGCCCGTAGGGGACGAACAGCAGTAGAGCCAGCAGCAGGGAGTCCTTGCGTGTATCCATGGTGCAGGAATCTAACATATTTCAAGCTTCCCGGGCACCTGCCGGCCCCATTCCCGGGGGCGGGATATCCCTTGTCCCCCTGCCCGCGCCCCTCTTCACAGCCCGGACGACAGCGGCCCCGGGAAAAAACCACCCTCCGTGCAGGGACGGCCAGACCTCACCCGTAAACGATAACCCCGCCCCACCATTGGTCGTTCATGAAGTGCCTGATCATTCCATGCAATCTGCTACGAAATGGAGGTGGCCACCCCCAGGAACGAAGCGTTCGACGTGAAAGTGGACGCCAAGGACGATACGGTCTTCCAGAGCAAGCCCGACAACCATGATTGACCGGCGCTGACGAATCCGCCATGATGCCGGGTGACGGCGTCGTCTGCTCCCGCCGTCACCCGGCCCTCCCGGGACGATAGATTACGCTTATAGCCACATTTAATTAAATTCAATTTACTTAACAGTAGAAATCCCGGATCATTCACACATCGGCCGCCGCGGACACGCTGGCATCCAGCCCGCCCGGCCAGGAAGCGCCAGAGTCTGCCCGCCATGGCGGGACGTGCGGATGCCCCGCCTTCCCCGTCTGGCCAGATTCCCCGCCGGGAACCGCTTCCTGCCCCGCCTTCAGGCGTGGGGTAGGAACCCGATCCGGCAAGGCCGCTTCCGACACCATCGGCAGGCCCTGTCCTGCCACCTACTCTAGAGGAAATCCCATGTCGCTGATCAACACCCAGATCAAACCCTTCAAGGTCCAGGCCTTCCAGAACGGCAAGTTCTTCGAAGTCACCGACGAGACCCTGAAAGGCAAGTGGAACGTCATCTGCTTCTACCCCGCCGACTTCACCTTCGTCTGCCCGACCGAGCTGGAAGACCTGGCCGAGCACTATGACGAGTTCAAGAAACTGGGCGTGGAAGTCTACTCGGCCTCTACCGACACGCACTTCGCCCACAAGGCCTGGCACGACACCTCGGACGCCATCAAGAAGGTCAAGTACCCCATGCTGGGCGACCCGACCACGCAGCTGGCCCGCAACTTCGACGTGCTGATCGAAGAAGAAGGCCTGGCCCTGCGCGGCACCTTCCTGATCGACCCCGAAGGCCTGATCAAGGTCTGCGAAATCCACGACAACGGCATCGGCCGTGACGCCAGCGAACTGCTGCGCAAGGTCAAGGCCGCCCTGTACGTGGCCTCGCACCCGGGCGAAGTCTGCCCCGCCAAGTGGAAAGAAGGCGCCGAGACCCTGAAGCCCTCGCTGGACCTGGTCGGCAAGATCTGATCCCGCACCCCGGAAGGCTGGCCGGTTGCAGACCATCCCCAGCCTTCCCGTCATGATTGACATCGTTACCAGCCAGCCCCGGCCAAGCGGCGCTCCTATCGCCTAGCTCCTCGCGCCGGCAACCGGTGGCTGGTCTTTTTTTGTCCATTTCCCACGTCACCACGGCACCATCATGCTTGACGCAGACCTCAAGAACCAGCTGCAAACCTACCTGGGCCACCTGAAACAGCCGATCGAGCTGGTGGCCACCCTGGACGGCAGTCCGAAAGCGAAAGAGATGCAGGAACTCCTGCAGGAAATCGCCGAGCTGTCCGACAAGATCACCCTGCGCGAAGACCCGGCCGCGGATGTCCGCAAGCCCTCCTTTGCCATCAACCGCATCGGCACCGACATCGGCGTGCGCTTTGCCGCCATCCCGCTGGGCCACGAGTTCACCTCGCTGGTACTGGCCCTGCTGCACGTCGGCGGCCACACCATCAAGCTCGACGCCGACACCATCGAGCAGACCAAGGCCCTGTCCGGCGACTACGATTTCGAGATCTACATGTCGCTGTCGTGCCAGAACTGCCCGGACGTGGTGCAGGCGCTCAATTCGATGTCGGTCATCAACCCCCGCATCCGCGTCCAGACCATCGACGGCGCCCTCTTCCAGGACGAAGTGGAAAAACGCGCCATCATGGCCGTGCCCACCGTCTTCCTGAACGGCGAAGTGCTGTTCCAGGGCCGCTCCAGCGCCGAAGAGATCCTGGCGCGCCTGGACAGCGGCGCCCACTCCCGCGCCGCCGAGAAACTTTCCGAGAAGGATCCGTTCGACGTGCTGATCGTCGGCGGTGGCCCGGCCGGCGCTGCGGCAGCCGTCTACGCGGCCCGCAAGGGCATCCGCACCGGCGTGGTGGCCGAGCGCTTCGGCGGCCAGGTGCTGGACACCATGTCCATCGAGAACTACATCTCGGTGCTGGAAACCGACGGTCCCAAGTTTGCCGCTGCCCTGGAGGCCCACACCCGTCACTACGGCGTCGACATCATGAACCTGCAGAAGGTCGAGTCGATCAGCCGTGACGAGGCTGCCGGCATGGTCACCGTCAAGACAGCCAGTGGCGCCAGCCTCAAGAGCAAGACCGTCATCCTGGCCACCGGTGCCCGGTGGCGCAGCATGGGCGTGCCCGGCGAGCAGGAATACCGCAACCGCGGCGTCACCTACTGCCCGCACTGCGACGGCCCGCTCTTCAAGGGCAAGCGCGTCGCCGTCATCGGCGGTGGCAACTCGGGTGTCGAGGCCGCCATCGACCTGGCTGGCGTGGTGGACCACGTGACGCTCTTCGAGTTCATGCCTGAACTGCGTGCCGACGCCGTGCTGCAGCGCAAGCTGGAAAGCCTGCCCAACGTGAAGATCCTGAAGAACGTACAGGTCACCGAGGTCAAGGCCAGCAACGACAAGGTCAGCGCTATCGTCTACAAGGACCGCACCAACGACAGCATCCACGAAGTGGCGCTGGAAGGCGTGTTCGTGCAGATCGGTCTGGTGCCCAACACCGACTTCCTGAAGAACAGCGGCATCACGCTGGCCCGCAATGGCGAGATCCAGGTCGATGTCCGTGGCCAGACCTCGATGGAAGGCGTGTTTGCCGCCGGCGACTGCACCACCTCGCCGTACAAGCAGATCATCATCGCCGCCGGCGATGGCGCCAAGGCTGCCCTGGCCGCCTTCGATCACCTGATCCGCACCTCGGCACCCAAGTAAGCGCACACTGCGCCTTGATGATCCGAGCATCATCGAGGCGCAGCGCGCTTTCCGGACCTCGTCCTGATCGGCACGCAAACAAGCAGCCTTTCCACCGAAACGCGGCCTGTCGGAGCCGATCGCCCGGCCGTCCGATCGCCCTGTCCGTCCCGCACGGCCCGGCATAGTCTTTCAGGGGTGGCCTGATGCCATCAGCCACCCAGACACCAGCGACCCGCACCGTCCCGTGCGGGCCCGCCCGTCCGCCCTCACCCGGTTACCGCCGGGTGGGGGCGTTTCTTTTTCAGGATGGCCAGGCGCGCACTCGGCCTCGCTCACTCAGCCCTTCAGGTGCTTGAGCGCCTCACGGATGCTGAGCGAGGACATCCGGGCACGATGGGTCTCGATGAAGGCCAGCACCCAGGTCGGATCATGACGGGCATACTGGCGCAAGGCCCAGCCAATGCCCTTGTTGATGAAGAACTCGGTCTGCCCCAGGTTATTGACGATGACCTCGGTCAGCAACGCACGATCAGTCTGCGCCCCCAACGACAGCTGACAGTCGATGGCGATGCGGCGCAGCCAGAAGTTCTCGTGCAGGCTCCAGCTGATGATCCGGGGGCGGATCTCCGGATGACGCAGCAGGATGGAGCCCACCACCTTGTCCAGCGCATCCACCGTGTCCCACCACGATTTCTGCACCACCAGCGCTTCCACGCGGTCCAGGTCTACCGGAGCCAGCTGTTCCTTCACCTCATTCAGGTAATCCACAGCCACGTACTGCATTTCGCGGAACGGGCTCTGCCAGCATTCCCGCACGAAGGCCCAGTCCGGTGCCTGCCCACGCGCCGCCCGGAAAAACGGCCGGCAGAGCTTTCGCCGCTCGGGCGTGCCCACCCCCAGAAACGCGAAGCGATGCTTCATGTAGGCCGCCATCTGCGGCGCCCGGCCGGGCTCGGCAGCCGCCTGCAGCACAGTGAGGATCTCGTGTACATCCATGATGGATAGCACCTCCCATACACCCGGCACCTAGCGGGCGGACACGGTCAGTATGCCACCTCCCTCCGACCGAGGTCTGGTTGCGCTACCACCCGGCAGGCGCACATCACGGCGTCTGCCGGCGCCAGATCGTTACCCCTCAATATCTCGCAACGCCACGCGCTGCCGGCCATCGGCATCGAAGTTGTCATCCGACAGCCACTTCTCCAGGCGCCGCTTCACGCGGGGCCATTCGGAATCCAGCATCGAATACCAGCAGGTATCGCGGTTGCGGCCCTTGTACACGATGGCCTGGCGGAACATGCCCTCATAGGTGAAGCCCAGGCGCAGGGCAGCGTTGCGCGATGGCTGGTTCAGCGAATCGCACTTCCATTCATAACGGCGGTACTTCAGCGTCTCGAACACGTACTGCGCCAGCAACAGCTGGGCCTCGGTGGCCATGCGCGTGCGCTTGAGCCGGTCGGAATAGGTGACGGAGCCCACCTCGATCACGCGGTTGGCCGGATCGATCCGCATCAGTGAGAGGGAACCCACGACCTGGTTGCTGCCCTCCTCGATGATGACGAAGGCGCAGGGATCCTCGCTCGCCTCCAGTCGCTCCAGCTGCGCCTGCAGGGCCTGTCGGTCGGCCACCGGCAACCGGGGAAGATAGGTCCAGTCCTGCAGCTTCGCCGCTGGCCCATGGAAGGCATACAGATCGTCGGCGTGCCTGGCGGCCGACAGCCGCTCCAGCCGACAGAAACGCCCCTGCAGGACGGGATGGCCGGGCCGCTCACCTGGCGTGAAGCCAGGCACCGCGTCGCCGATGGGCTGGCCGAATTCGTTGTGACGCATGAAGCCTCCTCGAAGGTACTGTCATCGCCTCGAATATACGCTTCATGCCCTGAAAACGATCCGGGCCATGGCGCAGCCACGCCATGGCCCGGATACCGATCAGCTGCTGGGCAATCAGGACGTCGCCAGTGCGATGCCCTCCGTCTTCAGGCGCTCGTGAATGGCGATGCACAGCTCGCTGCGGATGGCCCCCATGCGCTCGCTGCGCGCCGTCCAGGCATAGAGCTTGAACTGCAGGGCCGACGCGCCGAAGTCGGTAAACTGCGCCGTGGGCGCCGGCGTGGCCAGCAGGTCGGCGTGTTCGCGCGCCACCTCGGTCAGCAGCTTGATGACCTGCTTGGGATCGCTGTCGTAGGCCACCCCCAGGCCGATCTCGATGCGGCGCAGGTGGTCGGACAGTGTCCAGTTCACCACCTGGTTGGCAATGAGCTGCGAGTTGGGCACGATCACGTCCGCCCCCGCGCCAGTGCGCAGCACGCTGGCACGAATGCCGATACGCTTGACGCTGCCACTCTGTCCCGCCATGTCCACCGAGTCGCCCACCTTGATGGGACGCTCGAACAGCACGATGAGGCCCGAGACGAAGTTGTTGACAATGCTCTGCAAGCCGAAACCGACCCCGACACCGAGTGCGCTGGCGAAGATGGTGAATCGATCAAGGCTCACGCCGGTGGAGGCAATAGCCATCAGCAGACCGCCGATCAGCACCACATAGTTGAGGATGCTGTTGAGCGCATACGGAATGCCCGGCGCCAGCGATACCCTTGTGTAGACCTCGCGGTCCAGCACGTAGCGCAACAGGCGCGAGACCTGCAGCGTCAGCCAGACCAGCACGAAGAAGCGCAGCAGGTCAGCCAGCGACACCGAGATCTGCCCGATCTTCATCGGCGTGGACAGGAAGTCCCCCAGCGCATCAGTGATTGGCGACAGCAGCATCACCTGGTTCAGCGTGTAGCCCGTCCACAGCAGGACCGCCACCCAGTAGACGACGCGGCGCAGCCGCGCCTCGATCAGCGCCCCGTCCTCGTCCAGCATCTTCAGCCGGTTGAGCGGGCGCAGGTTGCCGGCTAGGCGCAACAGCGACAGCAACACCAGCGACCCCGCCAACAGGATGACCCCCGCAAACAGCGAATTGAGCGTGGAGGCGCTAATGAAGCGCGCCAGCCGGGTGAAGCCCAGCAGATCAGTGACCAGGGCCGCACTGCAACCGGCCAGCACGGTATTGATAGCGTAGCCCGTCAGTCGCAGCGAGCGTGCATTCTGATCCACATGCCGCGTACCGTTGTCGGGCGGCAGCGCCTCGCTGGAGACCGTCTCGTTCTCGGCTTCGGCCTCGGCACGCGCCTGCACGAAGGCGCGGCGCCGGTCACGCGTCAGGTGCATGAGCACCAGGATCGTCAGCAGCAGCTGCGACTGGAAGAACAGCCGCTCCCAGGTCGGATCGAACTTCAGGATCTCCGGCACCTGGTTGAAGGCAAACATGGCCAGCAACCAGTACAGATAGGTGGCCAGCGAACGCTCCACCACCTGGCGCAGCAGCTGCACGGTGGGCGCCAGCGCCACCAGCCCCAGCAGCAGGTTCAGACTGGCCGGCGGATAGGGCAGTACAACTGCCGCCATCGTCACCGTCGTCAGCACCGCCACCGACAGCGGATCCTGCAGCAGCCAGCGCACCGAACGCAGCACCGGCTGCTCGCTGATTTTTGCCTCCACCCGCGGGCGCAGCAGGTGCAGCGTGGCAAACACCAGCACCAGCCACACCAGCAGCACGATGGAGCGGACCGGATGGATGCGAAGATAATCGACAATGGCATGCCCATCCGAGCGCAGGCGCGCCAGCCCCGTCAGCGTGCTGCCATCATTGGTTTCCGCATTGGACGCACCGAACAGCACCGGACTGTCGGTCTTGAACAGCGAATCGATGGATGCCGTCAGCGTGTTCTTCAGCAGCGCCTGCTCGGACGAGATGGTGGCCTGCAGCTTGCTGCTCTGCGCCTGCAGGTCAAAGATGCCGCTACGGATCTTGGACGCCGCCTTGCGCGTGTCCTGGATCTCGTTCAGCACCTCCTGCACGCGCGTGCGGATGACCTGCGGTGACGCCTTGATCTCTTCGGCCGACTGCGCCCCTTCCCACGCCTTCTGCATGGCATTCAGGCGGTTGAAATCCTCCTGCAGCGATTCGGCCACCTGCGTGAGCTGCTTGTCCACCGCCGTCACCTCGGCCTGCAGCTGTGCCCACGTGGGCTCGATGTCGCGCATGCGCCGCTGACTGTCGGAATCCATCGCCAGATGGCTCAGCGTCCGCGCCTCGGCCGTGTCCCGGGCCAGCCGGGCCAACCGCTGCTTGATGCCGTCACGCTGCGGCGAAGCCTGCAGCCGGTTGCGAATGATGTTGAGCGCGTTCTCCTCGCCCTCGGCGCGGGAGACCACGTTGGCCGGCGGAATGGGCGAGGCCGGAGCAGGCGCCGGATTGGCCGCGGCGGCATTGGCATTGCCACCCTGGGCCGCCTTGTCCTTGTCGCCGGCAGCGGCCGGCGCCGCCTGCGCCATCGCAGGGCTCGGACACAGGGCCATGCCGGCTGGCGCGGCCAGCATCAGGGCCAGCAGCAGCCGGCCACCAAGGGAAATGAGGGTATGGGTTTTCATGCCCGCCAGTGTAACGGGCACCCGCGCCCTGAAGGACAGTTCCCCCACGACGCGGGACGACCGGTCGGCTGGCGAAGCGTGGTTGGCTGGGGCGTTTGTCGGGATGCAACAGGGGAGATATACCTGACCCGCCCTACGTTGCCGGGGCAATCGGTGAAATGGCACGTCCCTGTCATGCCTGGCACCTCAGCCCCCTGAACCTTCAATCCCTCTCGCTGAATGACGCACAAAACTTGACACATAGGCCATGCTACCATTATGCTATGCGTCCTTAGGACGCATAGCATAATGGTAGCACCATCACGGACCTAGTAAACAGGTATCCATGGACATCCCGTTGCCCTTCAACCTGCTCAAATCCATTCAGGAACGCCTGTCCGGCTGGAGCATGCCTGTCATCACCGACTATGAGCTAGCCGTGCTCATCACCCGGTTGACCTACACGTCCGGACAAACACCAGACACCCGTTCCCACCAACAGGCGGTAGACAACCTGCTTTCGACGGGCCTGCTCCTGCCTGACAAGGATTTCCGGAAAGGAACCGTGTATCGGCTCTTCGGCAAGAACAACCCCGCAGCCACGGAGGTTGCCTGCGCCGTGGATCCATTTGCCTATGTCTCGCACCTCAGTGCCATGGAATACCACGGTCTGACAGACCGCTTTCCGAAAATCCTCTACCTCACCACCCCCGACGACAAGGCATGGCGCGCACAGGCCGACGCCCGCATGGCAGCCGACCTGGGTGAACGGCTTTCGGCCTACCTTCAGACAGGTCTTCCTGTCCTGCGTCGTCAGCCCAGCCAGAGCATTGAAGGCCACCATGTGGAACTCATGCGCCGCAGCCACCTGGGGGCATTCAGGGTCGTGCGAAGCACCGGCGTGCGCGTCGCCACCATCGGCCGGACCTTCCTGGACATGGTCCGTGAGCCCGAGCTCTGTGGCGGCATCCTGCACGTCGTCGATGTCTATCGAAGCCGGGCGGTACAGTACCTGTCATTGATCATCGATGATGCGGAACGCCACGGCACGGCCATCGACAAGGTCAGGCTGGGCTTTCTGCTGACCGAAGTGTGCCACCTCTCCGATCCTCGAATCGAAGGCTGGACCCGACATGCCCAGCGGGGCGGATCCCGCAAACTGGACCCACAGGCGGAATACGATCCCCGATATTCCGAGAAGTGGATGCTCTCCATCAACGTGCCCGCCTTGCACACCAACAGCATGGATGATGCCCATGAATGAAGTCGACATCGAACGTTGGGTCGATGATGCACCCACCCATCAAAGGGGCTTTCGGGAAGCCGTCCACATCATCCTGGACAGCATCGGCCATTCACGTAACCTGCAGGCCCGCATGGCTTGCCAGAGCAAGGGGCTGACCCCAGCCGCCCGATCCATGGAAGAAGAGGCCGTGCAACAACTTGCACGTGAGGGCTACGCAAACCTCCGGTCCGACGTGGATGGCGAGCTCCCGGCCTTCGAGGATGCCTTTGGCGCCGTATCCAGCCTCTATGGAAGTCTTCCCTGGTAGAAACCCCGCAAAGCCTTCCAGCAAGCCCCGCCTTGATATGTGGGGGTTTGGGAACGTTTCTCCAGCGAGCCTGATATGGCGGCACAGCCTAGACTACCCATGGCGTTCACCCGAGAGGCATCCTCATGGCCATTGGCAGTTTCTTCGAGCTGGCCCACAGCAGCAGCTCCTACGCATCCTTTGTGCAGTCTGCCATGCAGCAGATCTCCGGCCAGGGTTCTGCCCCTCAGGCCGAGAACACAAACGGCAGCAAGTTTGCCGGCGTCATGACCGACACACTCTCCATTGAGCGTGCTAAGAAGACCAAGGAGATCATGTCCGGCTATGACATGACCCACATGTCACGTAACGAGATGATCGAGATGGCCGGGAAACTGGAGAAATTCGGCATCATCACGTGGGATCAGTACTTTGAATTGACTGCCCCCCATTTCGATGAATGGGATGAGAACATGAATCTCATCACCGACTACGATCAGAAGATCAACTATCTGGAAGGGCTGCAACAGGTCGCAATCAGAAACCGGACCTTCAACCCTAGCGACATCCAGTCGATCATCATTGCGGAAAGAACCCAAGCCCTGGCCGAGTCGCTAGACCATATGGCGCGAACGTAATACCACCGAGAACGTGGTGTCCCGTAGCTCCCACGTTCTCGACTCTTCGTTCAACTCACTGGATGTAAATCGAATCGCTCATGGTATTCCATGGCGAATTCATGGACGTGTTCTGATAGAAGAACGTCCCCCGCTGATTTCCGTCAAGCTTCCAATAGCAGCGATGTCCAACCACGGCTTGGCCCGCTGGACCATGATAGGCGGCCTGCTGGTGATCCGCCATGACAGCAGCCGCTTCACCCGTGATCTGGACCTCTCCACCACGGAGCAATATCAGGCAGACATGGCCGACCAGCTTCTCGACGAGTTCGAGAAATGACTGACAAGGAAGGCTTCCCTGGCAACACCCCGCGAAGCCTCCCGCAGCCTTTCCGTGGCGCCAGCCCTCAGACCGGCCAGGCCTCCAGCCGGTAGGCGGCGTCCCAGAACATCCATTCCAGTCGGGCAGCCTGGGTGTAGGCGGCGTGCATGCGTTCACGCATGGCGGGGGTGGTGGTTGCCGCGATGCGATCCAGCGTGTCGCGCATGCGGGCCACGGCCTCATGGAATTCCTCGGCGGCATAGGTGTCCACCCAGGCCTGCCAGGGGTTGCCGGGCTTGCTGCGGGCGTGGATGTCGCGGCCCACTTCGGCATAGATCCAGAAGCACGGCAGCAGCGCGGCCATGGCTACCGGCCAGGGCTCACCCCAGGCCGTGGCCAGCAGGTAGCTGGTGTAGTGCTCGGCCGTGGGTGACAGCGGCGTGGCGGCAAACTGCTCGGGGGTGACGCCGTGCTGCTTCATGAAGCCGTTGTGCAGCTCGCGCTCGCCCACCACGGCTTCCTGGGCAGCGGCCGCCAGCTGCACCACGGTATCGGAATCGTCGGCCCGGGCGGCCGCCACGGCCAGTGCCCGGCCGAAACCCACCAGATAGTGGGCGTCCTGGATCATGTAGTGCCGGAAGCGCTCGATGGACAGCGTGCCGTCGGCCAGCTCGCGGTTGAAGGGCATCTCCAGCGTGGCCTGAAAGAGCGCGCTGTTGCGTGCCCAGGCTTCCTGCGTGAAGGTCATGGCGGGTCTCCTGATGGTCTGAATGAGGGATGGCGATACCGCGCAGGATCATACCGCCTCCGGCCCCTGCACGATGCACGGCGATAGTCAGCCCCCTGCCCTTGCTCTATGATTCCTGCATCACCTTTTGCCGGGACACTTCGCCATGGACGCCCCTGCCACCCATCCCATCTCCCCCCCGCCAGGCACGCTGTTCGAGACCTGCCAGGCCCTGCTGCCCACCTGCGAACAGCACGGCATGCACTCGCGGCACACCGGCCGGCGCTATCGGATCCAGACCACCTGCGTCGGCCCCGAGCCGGAAGGCGGCTATCCGGTGTTCACCCTCCTGGATGGCGACACGCTGTTTCCAGTGGCAGCCATGGCTGCCCACGCCATGATGACGCGCACCGGCGAGAACGGCGTGACCCCCATGCTGCTGGTGGGCGTGGGTTATGGCCATGACGGCTGGCTGGACACGGATGCCCGCGTGGAAGACTACACGCCCCCCGTGGCCGACGGCAGCGCCAGCCACGATGCCCGTGGTCGTCGTCAGGGTGGCGCCGAACGCTTCCTGAGCTTCCTGCGCGAGGAACTGCAGCCGGCCATGGCCGAGCGTTTTTCCGTGAACCCGCAGCGCCAGGCGCTGTTCGGGCATTCCTTTGGCGGCCTGTTTGCGCTGTACACGCTCTTCAACCAGCCCGACGCCTTCCAGACCTACATCGCCTCCAGCCCGTCCCTCTGGTGGCACGATGAATACATCCTGCAGGAACGCGACCGCTTCGTGCAGGCACAGGCCGGTCGCCCTGCCCTTCCCGTGCGCGTGCATCTAAGCATCGGCGAGTACGAGCAGAAGCACGCTCCGTACATTGCCCCCGACAGCCCGCGGGCGCAGATGCTGAAGGCCCGTGGCCAGGTGGACCGCGTGCGCGCCTTCACCCGGCACCTGAACGAAACCCTGCCCGGACTGCCCGTCAGCTTCACCGAGCATCCGCGCTCCACCCACGGCAGCTCCCAGCTTTATGCGGTACTGGATGCGCTGCGGTTTGCCAGCGGCACAAGCGACGCCTGAACCCGTTTCGTCGGACATACCGTGGCCCGCCGGCGCTGAAAGCGAACGTTCAAGGGATCCTTCCTCTGAATTAGTCCCGCGAACCGGCGCGCCACGGAACGGGATGCAGGACAAGGCGACATTTGCTGTCATGCGCTCGTTACGGGGATGCGACGGCCGCGGGGACTATTTCAGGGGATCCCCAGGTCAGTCGCCTGTTCCGTCAGTCTCATCATCCAGCCGGACCCGCCAGTAGGGCGCACCATCGATCCGGCTGCGCGTGACCTGCGGCACCTGTCCCTGACGCAGCACGATGCGCACCGCACCATCCCGATCCGTGCGCAACAGCCGTGTGCCCTGGTTCTCCAGACGTTCCACCAGCGCGGCATCCGGCCTTCCATGCTGCTGGCGATGCGTCGTCTGCACAACCGCCAGCATGGGCCGCACGGCTGCCAGCAGCTGCTTGCCCGTCCCCTGGCGGCCGCCTTCCTGCGGAACCACCAGCACGTCCGCCGGCAGACGATCCCCCTGCCCCCGCACCAGCGCCGCCTCGGCCTGGGCCGGCAGGTCGCCGGCCAGCAGCACGCTGCCTGCCGAACTGCGTACCCGGATCACGCAACTGTTCTGGTCCTGGCGTGCATCCTCCGTCGTATGGGCCATCTGCTGCGGCTGCAACACCTCGATGGCACCATCAGCCCATGGCAATGTCGCACCTGCCAGGCAGGGCTGGAATCGCCCATCCACCGAATCGTCCATCCCCAGCAGCCGTGGGTCCATGGCCGTCAGCAGCACCGATGGATTCAACACCGCCATTGCACGCGCTGCGCCGCCGGCATGATGCGCATCCAGATGCGACACCACCAGCACATCCACCCCGTTCAGCCCCCGGCTGTTCAGCCACGGCACCAGGGTCGCGTCGATGGCGCTGCGCCCGCCAAGGCGGGACGCCCCCGTGTCGTACAGCAGGCGTTGCTCGCCCTGCTCCACCACAATCATGCTGCCCTGGCCGATGTCCAGTGCCGTCACCACCAGCGCATCGGGCGACGCATGACGTGGACTGGCCAGCAGCAGCGGCAGCAGGCACAACACACCCAGCCTCGGGCGGCGCAGCCCCACGGGTGCCAGCATCAGCACCGCCCCCAGCAGCGCACACCCCAGCGCGAACACCCCAGGCCGGGGCAGCTGGATACTGGCCAGCGGCAAGGCATCCAGACTGCGCAGAAACGCCATCAGCCAGCCCAGCTGCAGCAACAGCGCCTTCAGCAGCCAGCCGGCCAGCCACGGAAAGACCGGTGCCAGCAGCATCACCCCAATGGCCATCGGCGTCAGCACCAGCCCCACCCACGGAATGGCCAGCACATTGGCCACCGGACCGATCAACGACCAGGTGGAAAAGAAAGCAATCGTCAGCGGCGTGAGCAGCACCGTCGCAGCCCACTGGTTGCGGGCCCCGTCACGCAGTGCCGCCCACCATTGCCGCACGCGGCCCTGCTGCCACCATCGGGTCCCGGAGAGCGCATCGCCTTCTTCCATCCCCCCGCCCAGCGGCTGCTGCGCACACCAGACCAGCGCCAGCACCGCACAGAACGAAAGCCAGAACCCCGCCTGCGCCACCGACCACGGATCCAGCGCCACGATGGCGGCCGCTGCCAGCAGCACCGGCGTCACCGCATTCTGACTGCGCCCTCCCACACTCAGCACCGCGGCCGCCAGCAACATGAAGCAGGTCCGCTGCGACGGCACGCCCCAGCCCGAAAGCAGCGCGTAACCGAATGCCGTCAGCACACCAGGCACCAGCACCAGCCACTGACGCGGAACACACGAAAGCCGCGCCAGCCACCGTCCGCTGGCACGACGCGCCAGCGCGCGATGCAGCCCCAGGCAGCCCGCCGACACGACCATGGCCAGCAAGGTCACATGCATGCCGGAAATCGCCATCAGGTGGCTCACGCCGGTCCGACTGAACAGCCCCCACTGCTCGGCTCCCATGGCAGCCTGATCCCCCAGCGACAGTCCCGTGACGATGCCCATCAGGGCCCAGCGCCCTTCATCCTGTCCCCGTGCCGGATCGATGCGTGCCTGCAGCATCTCCAGATGCTGCCTCAACACCGCACGCACCGATTCGACCCGGACCATCAGCCCCGCCATGCCCTGCTGCCAGGCGGGTTCATCCTGCAAGCGCTGTCGCTTCACGACCCTGCCCACGGCCCCGATGCCCTGCTGCAGCATGCGCTGCTCGGTATCGAAAGCGTCCGGATTCACGGCAGCCACCGGCCTGCGCAGCCTCACCAGCAGCCGCCAGCGTTGCCCCGGCTCGGGCCACACGTCATCCGCGGACGCCCCGTCCGCATCATCATCCTTCGCCCCGGACTTCGGCGTGCCCCACGACAGCGACACCTGCCCCAGACCGTCACAACCAGGCAGGGATGCCGCCTCATCCAGAGGCCCGCAGGCTTGCACCGCAAACATCACCCGGTCGCCAAAGCCCTGACGCGCCGGCAGGTTGCTGACCGTGCCCTCCACCACCAGCGGCACATCCTCCAGCGAAGGATCCAGCCGTGTCTGAAGCGCCTGATGGATGGACAACGCCAGCGCAGCACTGACCATCAATCCCATGCCCAGCGGGCGCAACCGCGCCGGCAACACCAGCAGCGCTCCCAGCAATGCCCAGCCCGGCAGCCAGCCCACGGGCGGCAGCCAGCCGAAGAACTCCAGCGCGCAGGCCGACACCAGCAGGCAGCCGGCCAGCAGCGTCAGACGGGGAATGAAGGATGCAGGATGGATCACCCCGCAAGGCTAGGGCAAAGCGCCTGCCCGAAGGGCTTCAGGGAAGATGACGGGCCTAGGCCGGATGGCGGCTTGCCCGACGTCCCGACACCTGCTCGGCCGACCAGGCACCATCGAAAGCAGGGCCACAAGACCGCTCAAGGGGATCGTCGAGGAGGGCGCTCACCGCCGATCGGAAGCGCCCGCCACCTCGTCCTTCTCGTGCAGCTCCACCAGATCGAGAGCCGGTGGCACCGGACGGTCATCGGGCTCGGCATCCAGCGACGGGCGGCGTAAATACAGTCTGTCCGACCACGTGGCCAGCCAGCTGGGCTTGAACGCCACGAAGATGGCCGTCCACATCCCGGTAAAGAAGCCATCGCCCCAGGCCAGCAACCAGCGCGCCACCATGGACGAGAACTCGTCGCTGCCATGCCCCAGCCGCATGCCGGCCCACTGCGCCAGCGCCCCGCTCAGGAACAGGCAGATCACCGTCGTGAGAAAGCCCCGGCCCAGAATGTAGACGAACAGATGCTCGCCTAGCAGGCGACGCACCAGCGCCCCCAGCAGCATGGCGAAGGTGGCCGGCGCCACGCCCAGCCACAGGATGCTGTCGAACACGTCTGGCCACGGCTGCGGCACGAACCATCCCGACAGCGCGCCCACCAGGCACAGCACCGGGATGGCCAACGGCCAGCCCAGCATCAGCAGCACCAGACAGGCCCCCGACCATTGCAGCTGCACCGGCGCAATGTGCAGGCGCGGCAGCGCCCACATCCAGGGCAGGAGCACCAGCGTTGCCAGCACCGGGGTCAGCAACGCACCACCCCGCAGCATCCGCCAGGGACGCAGAGCCAGCGAGATGCCCAGCGCAATCAGAACGATGTAGAAAGATCCGTGCATGCCGCTATTGTCCGAGTATGGTCAACACCACACAAGCGGCCCCCAGACCGCCCGGGCCACGCCAACCGCATGAGCTACCCGGCCCCTGCTGCAACAGCGGCCCACCCTTCCCCGGCTTTCTCGTTGACAAGCGGGTGAGTTCTGGCATAATCCGGTGCCTTGACCGCAAGGACACGGAGAGGTGGCAGAGTGGTCGAATGTACCTGACTCGAAATCAGTGGCATCGATTCGTAAGTCCTTGATTTTTAAAGAGTTTTCCGGATCGTTTCCAATTCAATCGGAAATCATTTCCAAAACTCGGCAGCTTTTGGAGACGTGGGGGAGTGGTTTAACCCAGCTGACTCGAAATCAGCCAGACGGGCGACCGTCTCAAGAGTTCGAATCTCTTCGTCTCCGCCATCGCAGTGAAAACGGCCCCCTCGTGGGGCCGTTTTCGTTACAGCTGCTTCGATTGGTGAAAGTGTCGACATGAAGCGATACCGCACGGCCTACAGCGGCCCGACCTCTCTCAATCTGCTGGCGCTCGCCGCCTTGGTGCTCGCCGCCATCCTGGGCCTGGTCTGGTGGTGGCACCTGCTCGCCCCTGAGAGCTGGCGCTGGCTGAGTGCGGGCCAGCTTGGCGACATCGAGTCTGCAGGCATCGGCCTGATGGCAGCTGGCGCGGCGCTACATGCACTGTGGCAAGTCACAGGGCGCCCATCAAAATGACCCTGAGCGAAGCTCGTCTGCGCGTGACGCAGTTCCTCCCCCGTTAATTTTGTGTGCATATAATTACCGGCACGGACGGCAACCGGCCGCCCGACCGCGCCTCGGGGAATCAGGGGCAGGAAGCACGTCATGAAGAACACCGCCTACTACGTCCTCTACAGCGACACCTCCCGCAACGCCGGCGGCCTGCGTCCCCGGGCCTCCTGGACGAACTGGAGCCGGATCATCACCGCTGCCGCCGAAGAAATGGCGCCCTCGGGCACCCTGCTTGAGGATCTGGCCGGTGTGGAATGGGTCGAGGACGAAAACGGTGACCTGCACCCGGCCCGCGAGCTGACCGACGCCGAGGCACTGGATCTGTCGATCGAGCAGCTCGCCAGCGACGGCCGCCTGTACCAGGTCTGGCCCATGACCCCGGAGGGCGCGGCCGCCTTCATCGAGGCCGCAGAGAGCTACCATGTCGGCGACCAGGCCCGCGCCGAGGTAGCCATGTGGCAGGCCTCCGCATGACGAATCACCCGAACCGGGGCTGGCGCTCGCGCTGGACCGTGGATCTGGAGGCCGGCACGGCCTCCCATCGGGACGGCTGGGTCTTTGCCTTCGCGCCAGCGGACGATGACCCCACGGCAACCGACGGGCGCTGCGTTGCCGCCCCAGACTCCAGCGCAGTGCAGGCGTCGCAGGTCAGCCGTATCGCTCGCGAGGCAGGCGACATCTTCGCCGAAGCCATGCGGACAACCGGGCGCCGGCGTGGCGCGGGCCGGCCGCGTTCGGTGGGCGGGCGCCGCATCCAGCTCTACCTGGACGATGACAGCCTGCAGACCGCCGCACAGCTGGGCGCCGGCAATATCAGCCTGGGCATCCGCCAGGCGCTGCGCCTGGCCCGCGCCACCCAGGAAGCCCAGTAACCTGCCCTACGAATCTGCCGCCGACTGCGGCGCCTCGGGCGTCGCTGCTCCGAGCCTCTCCTGCTCGGCCTCGATGCTGGTGCTGTAGCCGGCCCGATCAAGGCTGTGCTCGGCGCGCGTGACGATCCAGGCGCCGGACACGCCCGGCCGGAACCCTGCCAGCTCCAGGCGTCCCTCAGCAAGCACATCGATGCGACCAGGCATCGACAGCGATAGCGTGGCCTGCCGGCGGACGCGGCTGTCGTACTCGGCCTGCGCCGCTGCACGTGCCACCCCGGCCGCCTGGTAGTAGCGCTTCAGGCGCAGCACGGGCTCGCCCTGGCCGATCTTCACCTCTTCACGCTTGGCCTGCTTCGTGGCGTGCCAGTAGGCCACGACGGTGCCGCCGCCGTCACGCTTGGTGAGCGACACCCGGTAGTTGGACACGTCGCCCGGCACCAGGCGCACGGTCGGGATGCTCTGGCCGCCGGCGGTCTTGGCCTGGCCGCGCTTGGCCAGCACCAGCTTGCCGGCGGCCGGCTTGATGACGCCGTCGTAACGCTTGGCCAGGCGCACCAGGAAGTTGATGTCCGACTCGTCCATCTGGTCCTGGTGCGGCAGCACGATGCTGGCCATCTCGGGCGCCACGACGGCCTGCATCTTGTGCTCGGCCGCGATTGTGCGCACCACGTCACCCAGGGGCGTGTCCTTGGGCCACGAGCGCGTCTTCTGGCTCTGCAGCTGGGACATGCCGCCCTTGGATCCCTCAAACGGCGTGGCGCGTGCCCGGATCGTCATCTGCCCGGGCCAGCCGGACAGCTCCAGCTCATCGACAACGAAGAGCCCCACGCGCTGCAGGCGCCCGTCATAGCCCAGCGACAGCTCCAGCTCGGCGCCCGTGGGCGGCAGCTGGATGGGGCGCGCCGGGTCATGGTCGGCCAGGGTGATCTCCAGCATGTCGGAATCCAGGCCGGCCTCGTCCGTGTAGCGCAGGCTGATGAGCCGCTCGGCAATCGTGGCGGTGATGTCGGCGCGGTTGGCCAGCAGCCGGTACTGCGGGCGCACGGGCTGGGCGGCCTGGCCGGGCTGCGCTGCACCAGGACGGGCGCCGGGCGCCTGGCGGGCGGGCGTCAGTCCCACAGCCGCAGCCCCTGGGCGTCGGTGGCTGGCGCGATGTCGGGCATCCGGATCTCGGTGCCGGCGGGCAGCAGCGCGCCCAGGGCGGCCAGGCCGGGGTTTTCGGCCAGCACGGCTTCGACGACACGGCCGTCAGTCGTTCCGTAGTGGCGCCAGGCCACGGCATCGACCGTGTCGCCCTCGCGGGTCAGGTAGGTGGCGGTCATGGTTGCTTGCCCTCGATGATGCGGGCCGCGTCGCGCGCGAGCTGCCGGCAGGTGGCGCTCAGCCGGTTGCTGCTGGCCAGTGCCGAGAACACGGCAGCGGCGGCCTCGGTGGGCGTGTCGTCCAGGTGACGGACCGAGCGCTGCAGGATGTCCGAGGCGCTGCTGGCGCGGGCGCGAAAACGTCCGGCGCGGTCTACCAGGCGGCGGGCCGTGTCCAGCGCCCGGCCGGTGCCAGGAACGCCCTGCAGCGCCTCGATGGCGGCCCGGGCTTCGCCCTGCAGCTGGCCAGCTGTCTCGGCCACGCGCTGGGCTGCGCCGGCAGCCTCCTTGATCCAGGCAGCCGCCGGCGAGACGGCCCGCTGCAGGCTCTGCCAGGCGCCGGCGGCAGTGCTGGCCACGCTGCCGGCGGACGTGGCCGTGTTGGCGGCGGCCGCGCGCACCTGGGCCACGGCATCGGCTCCGGCGACCGGGGGGCTGGCAGGCGTGGGCAGTGGCGGCAGCCGGGGCACGGGGCCGGTAACACGGGCGGAGAACCGTTTCAGCTGCAGAGTGAACTCGATGCGGCGCGCCACGCCCCCGGCAGCGAAGATGCTCTGGGTTTCGTCCACGCGCTCGATGACCCACATGCCCAGCGCCTGGCCACGGCCGTCGACCAGCACCAGCGGTCGCCCCTTGCCGGCCTCGGCGCGCATGGCATCGAGCCGGCCCAGACCGCCGCGCCATTCCGGGTACAGGATGCCGTCGAGGGTGATGGTGGTGGCGCCGGGGCCGGTGTGTTGGAGCGCCGGCGCCTGGCCGAAGCGCTCCTGGTCAGGCCAGCGCCATTCGTCTGAGCGCGACAAGCCCTGGTAGGCGGCTGTGTTGATACCGAACTGGAAGGCTCCGAGCTGCATCATGACGGGGGCTGCCAGGGCGTGGCCGTTCATAGCGCGCCTCTCCCCGCACGCAAGCCTCGCCTCGGGCCACCCTTCCGATCCTTACTTCCACCATCCGAAAAATATCGCGGAAGATATGACCCACCCCAGGCAGAACACGAGCGCCCACATGAAGTAGCGGATGAGCTGCCACCGCGCCCATCGAGCCAGATCACGCTCAATCTGCTTTCTGGCTTTTCGTGCCCTTTTTGTCGCCTTGTGCAGCTCACGAGCTGCCTCGGACGGCTTATCGCGCCCATCATTTTCCATGCTGCGCACCTATGGATCAGGATGCGCAAATTATGAATCAAAGCCACCTTTGACCTCCCGACCTTGTGTCGACTCTGGTGACAATCTGCACAAATCTCCCATGTTCATCAGAAAACGGGCACGGTGTCATACATGACACCCCGCTGCCTTGCGGCACGGGCGCGCTCCTGTTCCTGCGCCACTCGACGTGCCAGCAGGTCAGCGCTCTCTCCGGGCTGTTGGGTGATATTGATCGTCGTGGTGCTATGGTCGTTGCTGATTGCACCCATCTGGCGGGCCAATGATTGCAGGTCTGGCGGAGGGGGCGGGGGCACCATGCTCTCAAGATCGCGCCTCGTCATGACCGGAGCATCTGCGCGCACGCGCTCCTTGCCTTGCCACCAGTTGGCCACGCTCTCGATGGCGTCACTCGTCCATGTCCGCGCCTCCTGATAGCCGAGCAGCTCGCCTACTTTTTCAATGGCAGCCGAGGCCGAGTTCTTCAGGTCTATCAGCCAGTTCTTGAAGTCTTCCATCTTGGCAGAAATCTCTCCGAAGAACCACTTGAACGAGTCCCAGCGCTCATAGACGAGGCGAATCGCCTCGCCCAGAAGCATCAGCGCCAGACCGAACGGATTGGCGCCCAGAGCGGTAAGCACGCCGCGAATTCCGTAACGCAGCAAACGAAAGGTCGCGCCCATGCGACGCCCCGCCCAACGGGCAGCTGCGCCGGCGCTTCGCCAGGCGGACGAGAGCATCTTCAACCCGGAGCCGCCAAGACGGGAAGCGCCCCGCCCCCATGAGCCCCGATTCATTGCATTTCCCAACCTTCCCTTTTGCCAGCCGCTCCTGCGCTTTCCCCACCTCTCGAAACGCCTGCGATTCCTTTCCTCGGGTGGAAGAAGGTCTTCCTCAAGCCATTTGAACCCCTTTGCCTTGCTAATCTCGAATCCCGCCAACTTCAGCAGGAATCGCACGGCAGCAGCCATCGCCTGGACGACGCCAGTGACGATCGTCCCGATCTTCATCAGAACGGCGCCAAGCGTAACGGACGCACCTATAAATAACAACGTTTTAAGGAGAATTGGGTGCACCTTTGCAAAAGAGGCCAGCGCTTTTCCAGCCGTGCCCAGCAGTTCGACCAGGTCACCAACCGGGCCGATCATCGCTTGGCCTACGTTGGCGTTGAGGCGCTCCAGCTGATTGTTCATCCGCTGAAGCTTGTACTCCATACTGTCCCGCTTGGCATCAAACTCGCGCTGAATGCTGCCTCTGGCCTCTGTGCTGTTGGCAATACCCAGGTAGCTCTCGAACGTATCGATGCCAATGGCTGCCTTGGCAACGTCGTCGCCATATTCCTTTCCGAAGAGTTGTGTGGATATGGTGGCTCGCTCTTCGGGCTTTGCGGCATTAAGCTTCTTCAATACCTCCAGAATCGTCTCAGTTGGCTTTTGCGCCATGTCCTGCTGGAGCTTCTTTGCATCAAGACCAAGAGTCTTGAGCCCATCCTTGAATCGCGTTGGCTGCATCTCCGCAACCGACAGCTCTCGAATCAGCGCGTTGGCAGCAGTCGCCGCCACCTCTTCGCTGGTACTGACGCTCATCATGAATGCCGAAAGTGCAGCCGAGTCGTGTTCGGACATATTGGCGAACTTGGCGTTACCTCCTATCCGCTTCAGGATGTTGATAATCTGCGCGCCTGTGGCCGTCGAGTTGTCAGCCAGCTTGTTGATCGCGTCGCCGATGCGATGTTCGATATCCTGAACCGGGATCTGGAAGATCGTTGCCAGCTTGGCCATGTCCGAGGCCGCCTGTTTTCGGTCAAGCTCCAGTGCAATGGCGGTTTTGCCCACAGAGAGGACGAAAGGTTCGGCCTTTTCTATATCCTTGATGCCCATCTGCCCGGCGCTTTCGAGCATTCCTCGGATTTCGCCCACGGCGATGGGCAGCTCCTCGGACATTCTCCAAACGGCGTCTTCCGCCTGATAGTACTTGTCCGTGAGCTTCCCTGTCTTTTCGTCGCGCAGACCGTCCATCTGCTTGACCACGCCCAGCATGCCAGACTCGTGTTCGATGGCGGCGCCTAGCGGCTTTGCTGTAATGCGCTCTGCCATATACCGTATGGCTTGCATCTGGCCATATGATTTCTTTGCCCGATCTTTCCCTGCCGTATACGCTTCCCCGATCTTTTTGACAGCATTTTGTTCCCGCCCTAGAACCTCTATTCTTCGGTTGATCAAGTCAATTTCCGCTCTTGTTTCCTTGAGCCTTCTTTGGCTTGTCTTGTCATTCTCCTGGGCGTACCGCTTTTCTGTTTCCCCCAGCTCCTTTTGCCGTTTCCGTAGACCCTCTACGCTTTCGCCAATCCTTTTGATCAGCCCCTGCGCACGCTGCGCACTCTGGCTGAACGTCCCCATCAGCGAGGCGCCAAGATAAACGGTTGCGGCAACATTCAGGCTCATGTTTCAGGTCTATATCTTCAGGGGGGCATTGTGTAAAAACGCGCCAGATAGGACGGCGTCATGGCCTGACGGCCGAGCGACTCATTCTCGGCTCCTCGGCAGTCCTTCCAGCCACCAAACAAAGCGCGCGGTTCGCATGGCCATGATTTCCGCGCACGACCAGCCAGTATGTGAGGCCAGCGCCAGCACGCCGGCCCGCACGTACTCGCTGGTCAACCGATAAAACCCGAGAATGCGTTCTGGATCTTCCCGTAGTCGCGCAGCGTCAGCCGCTTGATGTCATCGGGCGTCACGTCGCACAGGTTGGCGGCCAGCGTCACTTCCTTGATCGCGCTGCCGCCTTTCATGTCATCGATGGCGAGCTGATCCGCCACCGTAGGCTCGCGCATTCGCAGCATCGTCACCTGCACGCCATCGATCTCGATGGGGCGCGACAGCTCAATGTCCACATAGCCGGCGTTGGCCGGCTCCACTTTCTTTGCCATGCTGTTGTCCTGGTCGTGTTCTCCGCCCGGAAACGGGCAGGAAGAAAAGGCCGGCTGCTGCCGGCCATGTCGTCAATTCGCCCTGAGCGTCACATCCCGAGCGCAGCCCTGGTGCTGGCCATGGAGTCCGTGCCGTTGATGACACGCACCATGTTCTCCATGTCGATCTCATGCACCACGTCCTTGCCGTGCTGAAGCTTGTAGTAGGTCAGCGCCACGGTGATCTTCAGGCCCACCTTGTCGCCGGGCTTGACCGTGCCGGCATCGATCTCGCGGATCTTGCCGCGCATGGAATGCACCACGGGCGTGACGGTGCCGTCGAACGATTCCAGCGCCTCACGCAGCGTGAGCGGAAGCACCGCGCCTTCGCGGACATCGAAGTGCTTGAGCACTTCACGGTCGTAAGCGATCAGGGAGAAGCTCGCTTCGAGCTTTTCCAGGCCCATCGTCATCTCGATGGGGCCATCCATACCACCGCCCCGGAATTCTTCGGTTTTCAGCGTCAGCTTCGGGGGCGTGAACTCTTCGACCTGGCCGGCGTATCCCTTGCCGTCGACGAAGAGGTTAAAGTTCTTGCGTACATCGCGGGCAGCCATCAGAACAGCTCCGTCAGGTATTTGTTGGTGAGGTGGCTGCGGAACGTGATGTGCTCAGCCGGGTAGACGGGGGTGAAGTCAAAGTCGAAGTAGACCTTGCCCTGGGCGATCTGGTCGGCAGTGTTCAGGCCCGGGTCGGCCCAGCAGCTTCCGCCGATGATGGCGCCCTTGGCTGTCAGGTTGCGCAGATACGCATTGACGCCCTCGGTCACGTCCTCCAGGTAGGTCTTGGTGATGCCCTTGTCCACGGCCCAGAGGTGCGCGCGCAGCAGCGACTCGTTGATCATGTCGGCCGTGCGGCGCACGCAGAGAAACGCCCATTTCGGGTCCGACGACAGCGTGCGGTTGCCCCAGAGCCGGTAGCCGTCCTGGCGCACGATGGTGGCGATCTTCTTCTCGTTGAGCAGGTTGGCGCGCGCGTTGCTGTCGCCCAGCGTGAAATCGACCGGCCGCGCAGTACCCACGATGCCGCTGATCTCGTGATTCGAGGGCGAGACCCAGAAGCCCTCGTCGTTGTCGATGCGAGCGAGCAGGCCTGCCACGCAGGGGCTTGCCGGGGCCGCCACGGTCTTGCCCTTGTCGTCGAGCTTCATCACCCAGGGGTCGACCACGTAGATGCGAGAGTCGCCGAAGTCCCCGGCATACGTCTTGGCCGCCTCGTCTGTCGTGTTGGGGCCGTCGGCGATGACAACGGCGCGCAGACGCTGGGCGATGCCCTTCAGCTCGGCCACGACGGCATTGGCTGCGTTGTCGCGCTGATGGGTGAATCCAGGAGCCACAAGGATGCGCGGCACCACGCCCAGCTTGGACTCTGCGCCCAGCAGAGCCTTGACGCCCTCGTAGTTGCCGTTGGAGGCATTGACGCCGCCGATGACGTTGGCGGTGGTTTCGGTGTCGGTGTCGCCCTTGGCCACACGGATGACCACGACGACTGCGCCGGCCTGGTCAAAGATCGAGTCCAGGGCGCCAGGCAGCGTGCCCTCGCCCTTGTTCTCGGTGTCCTCCTTGGCCTTGAGCTTGGCAGCCTCCCGGAGGCTGCCAGCGATCAGCACAGGGGTGTTGAGCGGAAACGCTTCTTCGTCGGCCAGCGGCGCGGTGCCCACGATACCGATCACGGCCGATCGCACCGTCGAGATCGGGCGCGGGCCTGTATCGATTTCCAGTACCTCGACGCCGTGCAGGAAGTTTTCAGACATGGATTGCCCTCAAAGACGCCCTGGCCGGCTGGCCAGCGGCAGAAAGTTTCGACTGTGCATCCGCCTATCAGCAGGCTTCCACTGGTGGTTGTGCACATGCAAAAGCCGCCCGGCGGGCGGCGTGATCGGCAACATCTGAGGCCTATGGCAGATGACGCCCTGGCCCCCGATCGCCATCGTGGGGCGCCTCAGCGGCCGATGGCCCAGGCGTAGACGAACACGTATTCGGTGCTCCTCGAGTTGTTATCCCTGGCAAAGGCCGAGATTCGAGCGCCTTGCTGAAGCGGATGGATACTGGCGGCCACCTCTTCTGACGCGAAGCAAGAGACCCCCCCGGTAAACATCTCGGTCATGGGGCGGATCCACATCACTTCCCGCCACCCCGTGTGCCGCTCGACGCGGCAATTGGCCCAGACAAACTTCAGGCCACCCAGGAACGACGGAAACGTGATCATTCCGCAGCTACCCTCCGTAGACAGGATGGGGCGGGGCGGATTCGCAAGCGTCCCTGGTATGACGCTATTGCGCGTCTCGATCCTGAAGCCTGCAGCCTCGAAGATGTTGGCCATGGCCTGGCGGACCCAGCTGGTCGTCGCAACCTTGAAACTGTCATCGTTGTTGGCAGGGCGCGGTGCGGTCACGTTTGCCGTCCCCGCGAACGCCGCGCCTCCGTAGACCGTCGCGCTTCCGGATACGGTCATGCCGCCCGTGATGGAGGGCGAGACCTTTGGAGCTGCATAGTCGGTCAGCCCGTACTTCGACACCGCTTCCGGCGCGGTGATGTCCCCGACCTTCTTGGCCGGCACGTAGACCTTCGCGCCATTCTGGTGGTTGAAGTCGACGATGGTTCCGGCCTCGATGCCGATCGTCCCGGAGAACGTTGGGCTGGCACTCGGAGCCGCGCCCTTCACATCCGAAACGGTCAGTGTTACCGCGCCAGTGCGGCCGGCGACCGAGCGCACGCCGTACTTCTTCATCCACGCGGCGGTCAGGACGGACGTCTCGTTCGGATCCGCAAAATCGGCCAGTGCCGCATAGATCCGGCCGGAGAAGGTGCCTCCAGCAGCAGGCACGACGCCGGAGACGTCGGATGCCGTCAGTGTCACCGCCCCGGTCCTGCCGGCCACCGTGGTCACAGCATTGGGTTGTGCGCCAGCGGTCACGCCGTCCAGTTTGGCCTTGTCATCCGCCGACATGAAGCCCGCCGCGCTTTGGGTGGCCACGGCATGTGCATTGCCGCCAGCGCCCACGTGCTCGGCCGGCGCCTTGCCCTGCAGGGCCTTGATCAGCTCGGCCACCTGGTCCTTCAGCCAGCGCGTGCGGTTGGCCAGGTTGCGCATCGGCGCGTTTGATATCCCGTTGGGTCCACCGACGACCGAATCGGTCAGCTCGATCTGGTAGACGCCCTCGTCAAACTTCGACTCTTCTGGCAGCGTGGCCATTTATGCAGCTCCGTGGTTGAACTCGCCGTTGTAGCGGTACTGCCCGTCGTAGAAGCGGGCGTCGGTGAAATAGAGGTCCAGCAGGTGGCAGCGCGCCGGGGCGGTGGCCAGCAGCATCTTGCGGATGGCTTCGCCCTGGGCGCGCGTGATCGGGCGTGACATGTTGAAGGCGTACCGGGCCCAGCCTTTCGGGTCACCGTAGGTGTGCACGCCATCGTGGCGGAACGACCCGTCGTAGCGAATGCCGCTGTTGCCCTCGATGAGGCGCGCATCGCCGTAGCCTGCGTTGGCCAGCACGCGCTTGATGGCCCACACGGTACCCTTGCGACGGTGGATCATCACGGCGTCACGGATCGATGCGCGTTTGGCTTCCTCACTCCAATCCTCGCGCCACTCATCGATGCTGAATGCCCAGGCCAGCCACGGCAGCAGCGCGGCCGGGCAGGTCTCAGGGTTCCAGGTCTCGCGCAGCGGCACCGGCACGCTGGCAGCGCGCTCGGTGACGCCTTCCAGGGCGCGCTCCTGGGGCGTGGCATTGGGCGGCAGCAGCGACCGATGCGGTGGCACCGGCGCATTCCGGACGGGATCAGTCACCGACGCCTCCGATGGTCACGGTGATGCCGTTGCAGTGCGGCGCCTGGTTCCAGGCGACGACCTGGTCGGCAGCAGGCGCGATGAGCGAGACGTTCTGGACGCCAGGCTGATGCAGCGCGGCAAAGACGCCACTGCGCGTAATGTCGCGCCCCAGGCGATGCTGCTCCTCGGCGTAGCGTGCAGCAGCCGCCCGGGCGGCTGCCAGCACCTCCGCCTGGCCGGCACCCGCAAACACGGTCAGCACGGCCTCGATGCGGTATTCGATGATCTGCGCCAGCCGCACATCCACGGTGTCGCACAGCGGCCGGACCTCCTCGGCGTTGAGCGCATTGACGACAGTCTGGCGCGTGGCCTCGCTGTCTGCGCCGCCACCCGTGCCAGTACGAGTGAGCACGGCCACGTTGACGGTGCCGGGGGTGAGGCTGTCGACGGCCACATCCTTCACATCGCCGCTGGCCGACAGTGCGTGGTAGACGTAGCTGCCCCGGCTTCCGGCGGCGGTGTATCCCTCCAGCGAGAGGGTCACGCGGTTGCGCAGTTCCTCGTCGGTCTCGTAGACGGCCGGTGTGGGCGGGATGGTCCGGTCATCGGCCGGGCGGATCAGCAGGCGCGCCACGCCAAAATTGGCAGCGATCTGATCCAGGTCGGCACCAGCGGCGTAGGCCAGCATGACGCTCCTGGCTGCCTCGTTGATGCGCTGACGGATGAGCAGTTCGCGGTACGCGGCCACCTCCAGGATCTTGTAGGCGGGATCAGCCTCGGTGAGCGCAGTGAACGCGCTGTCGCGTGCCCGCAGGTCTGCGAGCATCTCGGCCAGGATCGCTTCGAAGTCGAGCACCTCGACGACATCGGGCGCCGCCAGCCGCGACAGGTCGATCTGCGAGAAGGCATTGGTGATCATCGGCGCACCTCGATACCGTCCAGAAGAATCGGGCGCCCCTCGGGCAGGTACGTGCCCCGGATGTCCAGCGTGATGGAACCCGGGGCAGCACGACTGGCCGTGACACGCTCGACGACGATGCGGCTCTCCCAGCGCTGAAGCGCCTCAATGACAGCGGCGTAGATCTGCACCAGCGTGCCCCGGTTCATCGGCGCATCGATGAGCGCGAAGAGGCGGCTGCCGTAGTCGCGGCGCATCACCCGGCTGCCCAGCGGCGTGGCGAGGATGTCGCGCACGCTCTGGCGCAGGTGATCGATGCCGCCCAGGCGGCGGCCGGTGGTGGAGCTGGTCCCGTTCATGAGGCGGGACGATAGCCGGGGCCAGCGGGCACTTCCACTTGTGGTTGTGCCAAGGGGGGTTGCCGGTGTTGCGTCCGGGCAGGCCCGCCTGTGGCGAGTTGCCCGCCGCCCCTCCTGTTTCCGCTTTATCGACCTCGACATGAGGTAGACTTTCCGGAAATCCCCTTTCAAGGAACCTTGATGACTGCCTCCGACTTCAAGCTCACTCCCCTTCAGGGCCCGGCGCCACAAGGCCGGGTCATCACGGACCCCGAGGCGGTCAGGCTCCGCCTGCTGCGGCTGTCAGAAAACCTGACACCAGAGGTCTTCTTTGATGCGATGCGCGCCGGGCTCGGTAGCCGCAGCGAAGCCATCCCATTACGGTCGGCACCCACCGAGGCTGGTCTGAACCACTGGCTGGCGGCCGTCAAGCTGCTGCGGGGTGTGCTGGCCGACAAGGGTTGGAATCCTCTTGACCGTCGCAACAGCCCTCTGATCATCTCCCAGGATCAGCTGAAAGCCATCGTTGTCATGACCGGGGATGCCGAGACCGGGCGCGACAGCGAACGCCAGCCCCGCAATCAGGCCGAGAAAGGCGGCGTCACCCAGGATTATGTCGCGGCCAACAGCCAGGCCGAGCTGCTCTACTCGGACGCACTGACCCAGGCCGAGCAGCAGGGCGCCAGCGGCACCCAGGTGTGGGTCCTGCTGTACCACTACGACAAGATGCTTGATGAAGTGCGCTTTGAGCTGTCGCTGCCAAACGACTTTCACAAGGGCTACATCACATCCTGGGCGGAGCACCTGATCCTGGGCTCCCTGTCAAATGCTGCCGAGCATCTTGAGCCCGAAGAAGAAGCGCCCTCCGATGTCTTCGAGGTCGAGCCGAGATCGGCACGCCAGTGAGCCCCATCATGCCCAAAATCAATCCTCGGCAGATCACCTTTGCGCGCGCCCGGCGCCGTTACACGAAAAAACGCCTGGCCGAAGAGCTTGGTGTGACCAGTCGGACCATCCAGAACTATGAGGCCGGCACGCCCGTACCCGATGACGCGATGCTGTCGCGCATCGCGCTGCTGCTGAACTTTCCTCGCTCATTCTTCTTCCTGGAAGAGGATATGCCGGTCATCAGCGAGCATGCCGCCAGCTTTCGGGCGCTGTCGAAGATGAGCGCCAGCACGCGGGCCTGCGCGCTCGGTGCCGGCGCCATTGCATTCCGACTCAACGAATGGATGGACGCGCGCTTCAAGCTCCCGCTGGCCAACCTGCCGGACCTCAGCGACCTCTCGCCAGAAGATGCCGCCCTCACGCTGCGCATGCAGTGGGGACTGGGCTATGGCCCCATCCGCAACATGATTCACCTCCTGGAGTCCAAGGGGGTCC
>ERZ772993.14-NODE-14-length-115995-cov-15.319424_pt1 | contig 115995 bp, 99 predicted proteins | sample MGYA00580670_ERZ772993 | MGnify/ENA primary metagenome ERZ772993 (study PRJEB29015, sample SAMEA2737936) | human oral metagenome | biome: human oral; feature: human-associated habitat; material: dental | place: China | collected 2136 ... | reverse complement strand
CTTCCTGATACGCCAACCCTGGACCCACGCGCTCTCTGCGCTCATATACTTTTATTTTAATAAACTTCGCTTCAAGACAACCAATTAGATCTACAAAATGATGAAGAAACGCCACACACCCGGCACCCCCACCAATGACCGCAATTTTCATACCTCTTATGTCTCCTTGCATTTCGTTCATACCTTTAATCACATCAAGATGTAACTAAATTTAAGGTAGATTGTGGTATCGTGAGAAGTACCATTTATTCCCAATGAAACTAGACCACTATGGTTTGAGGTAAAGCCCCCATTCTTATCGATCTGCCCCTGCCATTGGAACTGCGCAGCAAGAAGAAACAGGAAAGCATCTATCGCGCTTTGCGCGAGGCTATCCTCACGGGTATGCTGGCCAAAGGTAACCCTCTTCCGTCTACACGCTCCTTGGCTCAACGCTGGCAGGTAGCCCGTGGCACAGTAGAGGCAGCCTTCGACCGCTTGCGCATGGAGGGTTATGTCACTCGTAAGGCCGGCTCCGGAACTGTTGTTTCTGCCATGGTTCCCGACAAGCTAATTGCAGCAGAAACGCCTTCTACGACCTGGCGCCAGTACAGGCAGCAGCCACCAGCTACGCCATTGGCTACAGCAAGGCCACCATCCTCCTCAAAAGCCAAACATCAGGACAAGAGCACGTCACTACATTCTGTGTCTAGGCTGAACGGCTCTCCCAGAGAAAATACAGGCCAGAAAAAAAAGGAATCAGAACGACACAGAGATACATCTCCCGACACAACGGTGAGATCAGGCATCCCCTTCATTGCACGTCTAGCGGACCCTTCCCTTTTCAGGATTGAATCATGGGCAAAGCTTACGGCTCGTACTTTGAGAGAGACTACACCAGACCACCTTGTCACAGCGGATACCCGCGGCCTCGCCACACTGCGTAGCTGGGTTGCAAACTATCTACGAAGCTTCCGAGGAATTCCGTGCGACGACAATGACATCATTATCACCACGGGTATCCGTCACGCATCCACCTTGATCGTGCGTACGTTGCTGAACCCCGAAGATACGATCTATCTAGAAGACCCCGGTTATACGGGCATACGCCGCATTGCCGAAGCTCACGGCATCCGGCCTGTCTCGGTTCCAGTGGATGAGGAGGGTTTAATTACCGATGTACTGGACAACGCACCAATGAGCACTATCCATTCCCGTCTGATCTATGTCACACCGGCGCATCAGGCCCCATTGGGAGTAACCATGAGCGTACAACGTCGTCTAGCTCTGCTAGAGTGGGCTGCCGCACATCACGCATACATAATTGAGGACGACTACGACAGCGAGTTTAACTACAACGTATCCCCGCTACCTGCCCTGAAATCCATCGACCGTATGGACCGTGTGATCCATGTTGGCAGCTTCAACAAAACGCTGTTTCCAAATCTACGGCTTGGGTATCTGATAGCCCCTCGCGCACTGCAATCACGGCTGGCTACAACCCTTGCTACGATGGAACGTTCCATCGGTATGGTAGAGCAGCTGGGACTGGTAGCCTTCATGAAAAGCGGTGATTTCATACGACATCTACGTGTTGCCCGGCAAAGCTATCAGTCGCGGCGAGATCTGCTCATTGAGCAACTAAATAAATATGCAGGCTCACACCATCCATTAACCATTCAGTACGATATCAATCCAGACATGCATGGTGGATATAGGTCATGCTCTGCAGATCAGAGATTTCCACGAATCACTGGACACCAGGCTGGCTTTCATTTTATATTGTGGCTACCAAAACACGACCATGAACGGGAGTTTTGCAATGCAGCAGCCCAAGCTGGCATTAGCCTGCAACCGCTTTCCCTGTTCTGCCATTCGGTTTCTCTGCCTCCGGCTGTGCTCGTAGGCTATGCAGCACTGACCATGGCGCAGATTCGCTACGCAGGTCGCAACCTTGGGAAGTTACTGCACTCACGCAGTTCCCGTACCGAACTGATCAGTAATCCCCCCATTTTTGATCGACATCAGAAGTAAAAGCTATCAGTCACAAAAAACCCGGCCGCCGGATACCCCCTTGCAGAAGCAGGCCAGCCGGCCGGGCGGTTCCGGATCATGTCATCACGCCGGAAATGTATCAGTCGACATTTCCGGGCGGACATTCACACCCGGGTCGGACATTCATTCACTGAATGGTCGACGAATACCCGTCGTTGCCGTTGTAGGTGCCGTCCTGGCTCCACTGGCCGCTGCTGCGGCCCGTACGCTGACCGCCCTGCAGGCTGGTACGCTGGCCATTCTGGTAGCCGTTGTTGTACTGGCCGTTGCCATTGTTGTACTGGCCGCCGTTCTGGTTGTACTGACCATTGTTGTACTGGCCATTCTGGCCCTGCCCCTGGTACTGACCGTTCTGACCATTGCCGTACTGGCCGGCGCGCTGCTGCTGTTCGGGGCTGGCGGCCTGACCCACGTAGATTTCCACGCGGCGGTTCTGGGCTCGACCGGCCGGCGTGCTGTTGTCGGCGATCGGGTCACGGCTGCCGCGACCGTCGATCATGATGCGCGAGACCTGCACGCCGCGCGCCACCAGATAGTCACGCGCGCTGGCCGCACGGTTGACCGACAGCGGGTTGTTGATGGCATCGGTGCCGGTGCTGTCGGTGTGGCCGATGATCTGCACCGTGGTGGCCGGGTTGGCCACCAGCGTCTGCGCAAAGCGATCCAGGATCGGCTGGAAGTTGGGCAGGATGGCTGCGCTGTTGACGCGGAACGAGATGTCGCTGGGGATGTCCAGCTGCAGCAGGTTCTCGCGGGTCTGCGTCACCTGCACGCCGGTGCCGGCCGTGGCCTCTTCCATGGCGCGCTTCTGCTCTTCCATCTGGCGCGACCAGATGTAGGTGCCGATGCCGGCAATGGCACCACCGATCAGCGCACCGTTGCGCACGCCCTTGCCACCGGCGGCATTGCCGCCCAGGGCGGCGCCGACGGCTGCGCCGATGCCCGCCCCGGCGGCCGTGCGCCGCTGGGTGTCGTCCATGCCGGCGCATCCCGCCACCAGCAGGGCCACGGCCACGGCCGTCACCACAGCCTGGCGGGCGCCACGTCCCGTGGCGGTCTGGGGCCGCGCCTGCACCGTCAGGGACTGGGCCGAGGCCGTGCGATCAAAAACTGTCGACATGCTGTTCTCCTGGCGGCATCGGGCCGCGGTGTTCGATGAAACGCGCAAATTATCACCCGATCACGGCACAGGGCGTCAATTCACCAGCTGCCGTTCATCGGCATGACGGTGCCGCTCCGGCACGGTCACGCCCCACACAACGCATCATGAAGGCTGCCGGCCGACCCCCGAAACAAAGCGGAAACAAGCCGCTTCATGGTGACGACATGGCGATACACAGCCCGGCTGCGCTGTCCGGCCATCCTGCGCCCCCTTGAGCACAGCGTTGCGGAAGAAGCTGCCGGCACCCGGCTTGTCATGCAACACTCAGCCCTTCCCTCGTTGCAACGTGCCATTCCTGTCATCCCGTCAGCTAGACCCGTCCCGCCAGCCTGTCCTCGCCACCGCCTTGCAGCGCCCACCCACCCGGCATGCTGCCCAAGCACCCGCGTTCGCAGACTGGGTGACGGCAAGCGCTGCGACTAGAATAGTGCGCACCCGTTTCAGGGACCATCCATGTCAGGGTGTGCCCTTTCGACATCCCTTTTCGTTTTCCGCCCCGCAGGAGTCTTCCCATGCGCAAGCTCTTCAACTTCAGTGCCGGTCCAGCCGTGCTGCCCGAGGCCGTGCTGACCCAGGCCGCCGCCGAAATGTCCGACTGGCATGGCACCGGCATGTCGGTGATGGAGATGAGCCACCGCGGCAAGGACTACATGGGCATTCAGGCCCAGGCCGAGGCCGACCTGCGCGAGCTGCTGGACATCCCGGCCGAGTACAAGGTGCTGTTCCTGGCCGGTGGCGCCACGCTGCAGTTTGCTGCCCTGCCGCTGAACCTGCTGCCCGAAGGCGGCAGCGCCGACTACATCGACACCGGTGTCTGGTCCGGCAAGGCCTATTCGGAAGCCCAGCGCTTCGGCACCGTGCGGCTGGCCGCCAGCAGCAAGGCCGACAACTACACCTGCCTGCCGGCACGCGAGACCTGGCAGCTGGACCCGAAGGCCGCCTATGTCCACATCTGCGGCAACGAAACCATCGGCGGGGTGGAATTCCAGCAGACGCCCGACGTGGGCAACGTGCCGCTGGTGGCCGATGCCTCGTCGCACATCCTGTCGCGCCCGCTGGACGTGCGCCGCTACGGCATGATCTACGGCGGCGCCCAGAAGAACATCGGGCCGGCAGGCCTGTCGCTGGTCATCATCCGCGAGGATCTGCTGGGCCGTGCCCGCAAGACCATGCCGTCCATCCTGGACTATGGCAAGCAGGCCGAGAACGACTCGATGATCAACACCCCGCCCACCTACTCGATCTACCTGGCCGGGCTGGTGTTCCAGTGGCTGAAGAAGCTGGGCGGCCTGACCGAGATGGCCCGTCGCAACGAGGAAAAGGCCCGGCTGCTGTACGACACACTGGATGCCAGCAGCTTCTTCCGCAATCCCGTGGCCAAGGCGGACCGCTCGTGGATGAACGTGCCGTTCACGCTGGCCGACGAGGCGCTGGATGCTACCTTCCTGAAGGGCGCGGCCGAACGCGGGCTGGCCAACCTGAAGGGACACCGCTCGGTGGGCGGCATGCGCGCCTCCATCTACAACGCCATGCCGCTGGAAGGCGTGCAGGCGCTGGTGGATTACCTGAAGGACTTCGAGAAGACCCGCGCCTGAGACCCGCCAAAACCATGAACACGACCCCGAGTTTCACCCACACGCTGCGCCAGCGCTGGCAGGCCGCCGACTCGATGCTGTGCGTGGGGCTGGACCCCGATCCGGCCCGCATCCCCGCCCATCTGGGCACGGGGCCGGAGGCCATCGACCGCTTCTGCCGCGACATCATCGCCGCCACCGCCGACACCGTCTGCGCCTTCAAGCCGCAGATCGCCTACTTCGCCGCCCAGGGGGCCGAAGACGTGCTGGCCGGCCTGATCGCACACATCCATGCCGAGCACCCCGGCATTCCGGTCATCCTGGATGCCAAGCGCGGCGACATCGGCAGCACCGCCCGCCAGTACGGCGTGGAAGCCTTCGACCGCTTCAAGGCCGATGCGCTCACGCTGTCGCCCTTCATGGGCTTCGACTCCATCGAGCCCTACTTCGAATGGGCCGGCCGCGGGCTGATCCTGCTGTGCCGCACCAGCAATCCGGGCGGCAACGACTTGCAGGCCCTGTCCGTGCTGCCCGCCGGGGACACGACCGGGACACCCCCTGGAGCGCAGTCCCCGCGCCAGTCAGCTTCCGACACGGCCTCCAGCGCACAACCCGAGAAGCTCTATGAACACCTGGCCAGGCTGGCGGCCGGCCCCTGGAACGTGAGCGGCGAGCTGGGCCTGGTGGTGGGTGCCACCTTCCCCGACGAGCTGGCCCGTGTGCGGGCCCTGGCCCCCCGACTACCGCTGCTGGTACCCGGCGTGGGCGCTCAGGGCGGCGACGTGAACGCCACCGTCCGCGCCGGCCTGGATGCTGACGGGTACGGGCTCGTCATCAACTCGTCACGCGCCATCCTGTACGCCGGCCAGGGCACCGACTTTGCGGACCAGGCGCGAAAGGCGGCCGTGGCCACCCGCGACGCCATCCGCGCGGCGCGGGATGCAGCCAGGGCATGAGATCCTCCCGGGCCTGACCAGGGCCCGGATGGCTCCCCAATGCCCTTGACGCCAAACATTGCACTCAGGGTATTGAAGTCCGGCAAAAACCGTGTAGAATGCAGAACTTGCCTTGCAGCGAATGTGGAGATGTAGCTCAGCTGGTTAGAGCGCACGACTCATAATCGTGAGGTCGGTGGTTCAAGTCCACCCTTCTCTACCACTTCCTTGCTGCCGGCAGCCGTAAAAAGCCCCTCCGGGGCTTTTTTCGTTTCTGGCCATCGGGCCGCCTCATGTCGTTGCCCATGGCTGCATCTGCCAACTCTGCCCCTGCCTCCGCCCCGCCGCTCTCGGTCTTTCGGCTGTCCGTTCCGGTGGCCATGGGCTACATTCCGCTGGGCATCGCTTTCGGCTTTCTCATGGCGCAGGCAGGCGCCGCCTGGTGGGTGGCGCCGCTCATGAGCCTGCTGGTCTATGCCGGCGCCGCACAGTTCATGGCAGTGCCCATGTTCGCGGCCGGCGAATCGCTGGCAGCCATCGCCGTGGCCACCCTGGTGGTCAATCTTCGCCACATCTTCTACGGCCTGTCGGTGCTGGACCGCCTGCCCAAGGGACGCTGGGCACGTGCCTACCTGGCCTGGGCGCTGACCGACGAGAGCTATTCGCTCATCACCACCCTGCCCCCTCAGGCCACGCCCCGCCAGGTCGTCGGGGTGGCCATGCTCAACCACGGCTGGTGGATACTGGGCAGCTGCATCGGCAACTTCATCGGCATGAGCGTCTCGCCGGCGCTGCAGGGTTTCGAGTTCAGTCTGGCGGCGCTCTTCGCCATCCTGGTGATGTCGCAGTGGAACACCCACCACCAGGTGGCCCCGCTGGTCACGGCGGTCGTGGCCTATGCCTTCGGCTGGGCGCTCTTCCCCGCTCAGGCCATGCTCGCGGCCATTGCGCTGTCGGTGGTGGCCTGCATCGGCCTGTCGTGGAAAAAGCCTGAGGATCGCGCATGCTGACCGGCTGGAGCGCCATCGCCGCCATTCTGGTCATGGCGGTCGTTACCTTCGCCCTGCGGGCCCTGCCCTTCGTGGCTGCCGGCCTGCTCCGCCGCCACCGCCTCATCCGCGCCCTGGGGCGCTTCCTGCCGGCCGCCATCCTGGCGCTGCTGCTCATCCATACGCTGGTCGGCTTCATCCGACAGGATGCCCCCACCGTGGGCGCCTGGCCTGCCCTCGTCGCCATTCTGGTCACGGTAGGCCTGCAATGGCGCTGGCATCATGCGCTGCTCAGCATCTTCGCCGGCACCGGGGTGTACGTGCTGCTGCGCAACGCCCCCACGCTGTTCTGAACGATCAGCGCCCATCCGGCCAGAACCACAGCCAATCGCCTCCTGTCAGCCATCAGGATCCGCGGCAGCCGATGACACGCCGTCAGCAGCCCGCCAGCGAGATCCGCAGCCGGTGACGCTCCATCAGCGGCCAGGGCTCGCCGAACGCGACCTCGATGCGGGGCCACTCCCGCGCCGTCGGCAGGCGCTGGACGGTAGCTCCGCCCATCACACCGAGAGACGATGATCCCGAAGCTCCCGTCGAAACAGGGACAGGTGCCGATGCCCTCGTGACACCGTCACCGGCCAGCCGGGTCTTCATCCCGGAAGATCCTTCCGCTTCCCCTAGCAGGCCCGATGATGCAAGGCGCCCCTCCAACAGCCAATGAATGCCCCTGATCACCCCCGCGTGCGTGATCCAGACCTGGGCATCGGTCAGTGTTCGCTCGGCACGCAGCACGGCCTCGATACGTGCCAGGAAAGCGCCCACCGACTCCCCCGTGCCACCGGCCCGGTAATGACCGAAATCCTCGGTCCACGCCGTCAGCTCGGCCTCGGGCAATTCGGCCCATGGCCTGCCTTCCCAGTCCCCCATATCCATCTCGGCCAGCCAGGCCTCCGGCGGCTGCAACACCAGGTCCGGTCGCAGCGCATGCAGCCGCAGAGCCAGCGCCAGACAGCGCTGACGCGGCGAGCTGCGCAGTACCAGCCCTTCGGGCAGGCGTCGTGCCAAGGTCTGCGCTGCCCGCTCCATGTCTTCCGGCTGGGCAGGCACATCCAGCCGGCCATAGCACAGGCCCTTGGCCACCTCGGGCCTGGGATGGCGCACCAGCCAGCGCCAGGGCAGCGCCGAGGTCACGCCGCTGCCCCCTGCATCGCTCGGTCCGCCCGCCGTCGTCGATTCACCCACAGCCATGCCAGCGCTCAGGCACTAATGGGTGGGATCGACGGTGCCAGCCGCACCGCCAGCACCAGATACACCGCCAGCTCCGTCAGCTGCTGGGTGGCGCCCAGACAATCGCCAGTAACACCACCCAGCCGACGGCGGAAGATGCCCCCCAGCCGCCAGGTCAGCAGCCCCATGGCCAGCAACGTCCAGGCCAGCGTGGCCCAGCCGGACGCCCACACCAGCCACGCCATGGCCGGCAGCGCCCAGGCCGTGGACACCCCGAACGACGCCCACTGCAGGTCCGCCACCAGCGCACGCGCCTTGCTGCCCTCACCCTGGCCCGCCACGCTGCGTGGCGGCTGACTGCCACCCACATAGGGCAGCCACTGCGGCAACCCCATGGCCGCCCAGCGTGACAGTACGTGGGCCACCAGTAGCGCCAGCACGGCCTGGCCTAGCCCCCCCGTCAGCAGCAGTGCCAGCAGCCCGGCCTTCAGAAGCAGTGCCAGCACCAGCGCCATGGCGGCGTAGCTGCCCAGGCGCGAATCCTTCATGATGCGCATCGCCGTCTCGCGGTCGGCACTGCCGCCCAGACCATCGCAGACATCGGCCAGGCCATCCTCGTGAATGGCGCCCGTGATCCAGGCCGAAGCAATCATCGACAGCACCACGGCCACCAGCGCCACTAGGGCAAGCTGGCCCCCCAGCAGCCACCAGCCCAGCGCCAGAACCGCCGCCGACACGCCCGCCACCAGCCAGCCCACACCCGGAAAGTGTGCCGTGGCCGCCTTCATCATGGCTGGGCTGTAGCCCACCCACGCCGCCAACCGTCCCGGTAGCGGCACGCGGGTGAAGTACTGCACCGCCAGCAGCAGGTGACGGACAAAACCGGCCAGATGGGACGGCCGCTCGGACGCCGGCACTGACTGTGGCATCTCAGGCTCCACGCGCCATCACCTTCTCCAGCGGAGCGATCTCGTTCAGCGCCCGGCAGGCCGATTCAAGCAGCGGCCACACCAGCGTAGCGGCCGACCCCTCGCCCAGCCGCATGCCGAACTGCAGGAGCGGATCAGCCTGCATGGCCTGCAGCATCAGCCGGTGGCCGGGTTCGGCCGAGACATGCGAGAACACGCAGCGCTCCAGCACGGCTGGCTGCAAGCGCGCAGCCACCAGCACGGCCGAGCTGGTGATGAAGCCATCGACCACGATCACGCGGTTTTCCAGCGCCGCCTGCAGCACCGCTCCCGCCAGCGTGGCGATCTCGAAGCCGCCCAGCGCCGCCAGCGCATCCAGCGGCTCGGTGGCCTGGGCATGCCTCTCCAGCACCTGGCCCAGCACCTGGATCTTGTGCTGCCGGCCCGCCGCATCCAGTCCAGCGCCCGGCCCCACCACCTGCTCGATGGGCAGGCCGGCCAGGCGAGCCAGCAGCAGCGAGGCCGGCGACGTGTTGCCAATGCCCATCTCGCCCAGCAGGATGGCGTTGCCCGGCAGGCTGGCCACCAGTTCGCGGCCATTGCGGATGGCCGTCCGGCACTGCTCGGGCGTCATGGCAGGCTGCAGCAGCGCATCGGCCGTACCTGCGCCCACCCGACGCAGCACCAGCCCGGGCTGCTCCGGCAGCGGATCGATCACGCCGCAATCCACCACCTGCACATTCAGTCCATGCTGGCGGGCCAGCACGCTCACCGTCGCCTCACCGGACAGGATGCCCTGCGTCATCAGCGTGGTGACGGAAGATGGCCAGGCCGAGACGCCCTGCGCCACCAGGCCATGGTCGCCCGCACACAGCAACACCGTGGGCTCCTGAAGCCGAGGCGCCTCGGTGCGCAGGATCTGGCCAATCTGCACCGCCAGCGACTCCAGCCGCCCCAGCGAGCCCGGCGGCCGCGCCTGGGCGTCCAGCCGCGCCTGGATGGCCGCGGCCCGGTCAGCGTCAAGAACGGGAGGGATGAAAGGAACGACAGCCTCGGACTGCGAGGACGAAGACAGGTCATGCAGCGACATGGATAGGGGAACCGGAAATGCCATGGGAAACGGCATTATCGGCCAACACGGCCCCGGCTGCCTCAGTCCAGCAGCCCTTCCAGCACGCCCGGCGCAAAACCGGCCGCCACGTGGTCGGCCAGGCCGTCGAAGACCTCGGCCATGGTGCGCGCCCGCTGGCCGAACAGCGCCGCCAGCACGGCGTCGTTCTCGAAGAGCCCGTGCAGATAGATGCCCAGCACGTTGCCGCGCGCATTGCACCAGCCCAACCCATCCGGCAGCGCTGCCAGGTCGCCTTCGGATGATTCCCGCCTTCCCGTCGACGCAGCCCCCCGCATCAATGTCGCATCCTCGTCCAAGACCACCGATCCTGGCGTCCCCGGACGAACCGATGGAACATCATCGGGCATCCCGCACGCGTGGAAATCGACGCCCACCCGCATCGTGCGTCCCTGGTGGATCTCGTAGCCGGCCACCGGCACGCCTGACAGCGCGGCCCAGGCACCCGGCAGTGTCTCGAAATGCGTGCTGCGATGCCGCAGCACCTTCTCGTGCTCGAAGCGGGTCTGCAACGGCAGCAGCCCCAGTCCCTCGCCGCTGCCGTCCAGCCCCAGCGGATCCAGCAGCCGCCGGCCCAGGATCTGCAGGCCGCCGCAGATGCCCAGCACCCGGCCACCGCGTGCCGCGTGGGCCTTCACCCAGACATCCAGCCCCTGGCGGCGCAGCCAGGCCAGATCGGTGCTGGTGTGCTTGGAGCCGGGCAGGATGATCCAGTCCTGCAGCGACAATGTCGGCCGCATGCCGGCATCGCGCACCGCCACCAGCTGCACGCCCTGCAGCGCCGCCAGCGGCTCGAACTCATCCAGGTTGCTGATGCGTGGCGGCACCAGCAGCGCAATCTGTTCGGGCGTGGCCGGGGCGTTCACGGCCGGAGGAAGGGAGCCCACACCAGGCCCCGCGCTGCCGCCCTCGTCGACGCCTGCTGCCTCGCTACCGTCGTCCCCGCAGTCAGATACTCCACCGTGCCCCACTTCACCCGCCTGCCGTGCCGCCGCCCGCCGGTCCCGATCCTGGAACCAGCCATCCTCTTCCGGCAGCCCATGACCAGTCCGCATCGGAATGGTGGCCACTACGGGCACGCCGGTCAGTTCCAGCATGCGCTCGGGCGCCGGGGCCAGCAGGCTGGCGTCACCCCGGAAGCGGTTCAGCACGAAGCCCTTCAGATGCCGACGGTCGTCCTCGGGCATCAGCGCCCAGGTGCCGTACAGGTGCGCGAAGGCGCCCCCGCGGTCGATGTCCGACACCAGCAGGCAGGCGGCGTCGGCATGCCGCGCCACGCGCAGGTTCACCACGTCACTGGATTGCAGGTTGATCTCGGCAGGCGATCCCGCCCCCTCGATCACGATCACGTCGTACTCGCGGCGCAGCGCATCCAGGGTCTGCGCCAGCAGCGGCCAGACCTGGGCGCAACGGGTCCGCCAGGGCAGTGCGGTCAGCTCGGCGTTGACCCGGCCCAGCAGCACCACCTGGCTGCGGGTGTCGGCCTCGGGCTTGAGCAGCAGCGGATTCATCTGCACCGTGGGCTCCACCCCGGCCGCCAGCGCCTGGAAATACTGGGCACTGCCGATCTCGCCACCCGCCACCACGCGGGCGTTGTTGCTCATGTTCTGCGCCTTGAAGGGCGCCACCCGCAGCCCCTGCCGCGCATACCAGCGGCACAGCGCCGTGCACAGCCAGCTCTTGCCGGCCCCGCTGCTGGTGCCCAGCACCATCACGCAGCGGGCCGGGCGCCTGCCTGCCCCGACGAGCGCCATCAGTCCTCGATGCCCCGCTGCGCCGGCACCCCGGCCTCGAAGGCGTGCTTGACCTTGGTCATCTCGGTGACGGTATCGGCCAGCGCAATGATCTCGGGCGGGCAGCGCCGTCCGGTCAGCACCACGTGCACGTGCGGCGGCCGGTTGGCCAGTGTCTCCAGCACGGGCTCCAGCGGCATCCAGCCGTAGATCAGCGGATAGGTGATTTCATCGAGCACCACCAGGAAGTGCTCGCCGGCCATGATGGTCTTGCGGGCCCGCTCCCAGCCTTCACGCGCCAGGGCGGCCGATCGCTCCAGGTCCTGACTCTTCCAGCTGAAGCCATCGCCCAGCCCCTCGATGGGCACGCCCAGCTGCTCGAAGGTGCGATGCTCACCGAAGCGCGCCGACGGCACCTTCATGAACTGGTAGATGTGCACCGGCTTGCCGCGGCCATGCGCGCGCAGCGCCAGCCCGAAGGCGGCCGTGCTCTTGCCCTTGCCATCCCCGGTGTTGACGATGATCAGCCCGCGCCGCTCCCCTTCCCGTTTCTCGTAGGGTTTCTCGCGTGGCGGTTGTTCGATTTCCATGCTGTTTCCTTTCAATGTCCTGCCTGTCCGGTCGCCGGCGTGCCCCGCACCCGCAGCACGCAGTCCCGCAGCAGCCGGGCCCCCTCGGCCAGGCGTGGACCGGGGCGCACCAGCGCATCCAGGTCCGGCCCGTCGAACAGGCACACACGTCCCTCGCGCAGGGCCGGCAACCTGCTCCAGCCCGGTCTGGCCCGCAGCGCTGCCAGCCCCTGCCGCTGCGGATCACTGATCACGAACAGCTGCGGGTCTGCCTGCAGCGCCCATTCGCGGCTCATCGGCACGAAGGGGGCGGAGCCGGCCGGCACGACGTTCGCCAGCCCCAGCAGCGCCAGCGTCTCGCCCAGGAAGGAATCCGGTCCGGCCAGCCAGGGGGCCGGATCGATCTCCACCCAGGTGCGCAGGCCACGGTCGCGCGCCGGCAGGGATTCTGCCAGATCATGCAGCTCGCGGCGGATGTCGTTCCAGACCTGCTGCGCACGCGCCGGCGGCAGGCCCAGAACCCGGGCCAGCCGCGCCAGCGTGTCGGCCACGTCGGCATGCCGCTGCGGCGACAGCACCAGCACCGGAATACCCAGCCGTTCCAGCTGCTTCACCAGCGGGCCATCACCGGCCATCAGCACCAGGTCCGGCCGCAGGGTCGCCACCGCCTCCACATTGAAGCTGCCCAGGCTCCCCAGATGGGGCAGCTTCGTCACCGATTCCGGCCAGTTGGAAAAACGGTCCACCCCCACCAGCCGATCGCAAGCCCCCAGCACGCAGACCGATTCGGTCAGCGTCGGCGACAGCGACACAAGCCGTACAACCTGAGCAGGCGGAGCCAGGTCCCGTCCCCGGTCATCGACGACCGAACGCGCCGGCCCTCCCGCCGCATCCACGCCGGCAGCCTGTGCTGCCCACATCCACGCAAACCCGACAAGCGCCAGCAGTCCCGCCAGCCACCGTCGTCCGGCCCCGGCCAAGCCCATCCCACTCCGGGTCATTCCACATTTCCCCCGCAATCGATGCTGAAACAACGCTTTACGTTCTTGACCACTTGGCATTGGGTAATTTTTCTGACATTATCGACAATTAGTAACACGATGTTCTCATTCGCTACAAACAACTGAACGAACAACAAAGGCCCCGAGGCCTTCCCGCCGGCTGCAGCGGTCGCCAGGAACCACTGCCCTGACCTGTTTACCCAGTGCCGTCGGTACCCGGGAACCTCTCCTTGTCGATCCGATCCGGTCCATTGTGCCGGATCCCGCTCCGTGGCACCTGAATGCTGCGGGCGGACCCTTGCTCTTGTATCGGATTTGTCATGATCACCCGTTTCCTCGCTGCCCGCCGGACCGCCTATCGTCCACAGGTGCAGGCCCGCCAGGACGCTCTACGCAACGAAAAGCTTGCAGCATCCGGCCTGTCGCATCCGCAGCGACGCAGTCTGCTGCGTCGTGCCGGCGCGTGGCTGCTTGCACCGGCCTGCATCGCCGGCAGCACGGCCCTCGTGCTGGACATGCTGACGATGCCGGCCACGGCAGCACAGAATCGCCATTTCCCCGACAATACCCAGCTGGGACGGATCCGCTTCGGCCAGTTCCCCGATGCCACGCTCAACGGCAAGCCCGTCCGGCTGGGGCCGGGCGCGCGGATCCTGAACCAGGACAACCTCATCGTTCCGCCCATCGCCGTCCACGGCAAGAGCTACGTGGTCGGCTATGTCACGGACACGATGGGCATGATCATGACCGTCTGGATCCTGAGCGAAGAGGAATACCGGGCACTGCGCAGGCAGCGCGGCCGCTGATCCGGCCACGCCATCGGGCGGGTCGGGCCACACCACCCGCTTCATGCTGCCGGCACCGCCCCGTTTCCCGCCGTCCCAGGCTCCGGACATTTCCGGATGACAGGGCAACCGCACGACGGCCCCTGCCTGGCACGGAAGGACCCGGCCACGGGGCTCCGGCAACCCCATGCCGCAGGCCCCGTCCGGGTCTTCGCAAGGACACGACTGCATGAGCCGAAAACTCTACCTGCGCACCTTCGGGTGCCAGATGAACTCCTACGACAGCGAACGGATGGCCGACCTGCTGGCCGAGACCGAGGGCGCCGAGCTGACGGACGACCCGAACGAGGCCGACATCGTCCTGTTCAACACCTGTTCCATCCGCGAGAAGGCCCAGGAGAAGGTCTTCTCCGACCTGGGGCACTTCCGGGCCATGAAGGCGGCCCGACCCGAACTGATCATCGGTGTGGGCGGCTGCGTGGCCAGCCAGGAAGGCGAGGCCATCGTCGCGCGCGCGCCCTTTGTCGACGTGGTCTTCGGTCCGCAGACCCTGCACCGCCTGCCCGAACTTATCGACCGGCGTCGCCAGACCGGCCACTCGCAGGTCGACATCCGCTTTCCCGAGATCGAGAAGTTCGACGCCCTGCCGCCGCCGCGCAAGGTGGGCGCCAGCGCCTTCGTCTCCATCATGGAAGGCTGCAGCAAGTACTGCAGCTTCTGCGTGGTGCCGTACACCCGCGGCGAGGAGATCTCCCGCCCCTTCGAGGACGTGCTGTCCGACGTGATCACCCTGGCCGAACAGGGCGTGAAGGAAGTGACGCTGCTGGGCCAGAACGTCAACGCCTACCTGGGCCAGGTGGAAGGCTTCGACGCCCCGGCCGACTTCGCCACGCTGCTCGACTACATCCATGACATCCCGGGTATCGAGCGCATCCGCTACACCACCTCGCACCCGCGCGAGTTCACCGAACGGCTGATCGACGCCCACGCCCGGCTGCCCAAGCTGGCGCCGCTGGTACACCTGCCCGTGCAGTCGGGCTCCGACCGCATCCTGGCCGCCATGAAGCGCGGCTACACGGCACTGGAATACCGTTCCATCGTGCGTCGCCTGCGCGCCGCCAGCCCCGGCATCGGACTCACCACCGACTTCATCGTGGGCTTTCCCGGCGAGACCGAGGCCGATTTCCTGAAGACACTGAAGCTGGCCGAGGATCTGGCCTACGACGACGCCTACTCGTTCATCTACAGCCCCCGCCCCGGCACCCCGGCCGCCAACCTGCAGGACGACACCCCGCACGAGGAGAAGGTGGAGCGGCTGCAGCGCCTGCAGGCCGTGGTCCAGCAAAGTTCGCTGGCCATTGCCCGCGGCATGGTGGGCTCGCGCCAGCGCGTACTGGTCGAAGGCCCGTCGCGCAAGGATGCCAGCGAACTGTCGGGCCGCTGTCCCAACAACCGCATGGTCAACTTCCCCGGCGCGCCCGAGCTCATCGGCCAGCTGATCGACGTGGACATCACCTCTGCCATGAGCCACACGCTGCGGGGCGAACCCGTGGCCGAACAGCTGCCCGAGGTGCTGGCCAGGGCGGCCGCCGAGCGCCATGCCCAGGTCGGTCTGGACGCCCGGGAAGTGGTCCGCCCGCGCGCGGCCTGAACATCATGAAGCAACCAGGGGCCGGGCAGCTGCGGTGGATGACGGCGCTTGCGCTGGCCCTGAGTGCATCCGCTCCTTGGGCACAGGGCGCCGAGAACGTTGCGGCCAGACACGCCGGCACGCCGGAAACCCTGACGGATGCAGCCGCTCCCCAGCAAGGTACGCAGCCCCCCGCAGCCGCACCGGAAGGCAGCTTCTCTGCCCTGCCCGCCCTGCTGCAGCAGGCACGCGCCCTGCTGCCCGACCAGCCCGAGGCCGCATGGCGGCTGCTGGAGCCGCAGACCTGGCACTACGCCGGCAGCCGCGACTTCGACTACCTGCTGGGTGTGGCCGCCCTGGACAGCCACCGCGCCAGCGAGGCCGTGATGGCGCTGGAGCGCGTGCTGAACAACCATCCCGACGACATCCCGGCCCGCACCGAACTGGTACGCGCCTACCTGGCCCTGGGTGAACGACAGAGCGCCCACGAGGCCCTGCAGCAGCTGATGCAGGCACAGGCATTGCCCGACGACGCCCGGCAGAGCATCCAGCGCTACCTGGACATCATCAGCCGCCAGCCCCAGGCCACCAACCGGCGCTGGCAGCTGACAGCCAACCTCACCGCAGGCCAGGACAGCAACGTCAACGCCGGCAGCACCCGCTCGCGCTGGGTCGTCGACGATGGCCAGGTGCTCACCCCGCTGGCCGAGAACCGCCCCCAGTCCAGCCCCTTCCTGGAGCTGGGCCTGCAGTTCCAGCACACCCTGCCGCTTTCCGAAACCCTGGTCTGGAGCAACGGCCTGCAGGGCAGCCAGCGCATGAACACCCGCCAGCATCCGCAGGACACGGGCATGCTGGGCGCCAGCAGCGGTCTGGCCTGGACCCGGGGCACCCATCGGCTGTCGGCTGCCCTGAACCTGCAGCAGATGTGGCTGCACGGCCATCGTTTCCGTCGCGCCAGCGGCGTGCTGGCCCAGTGGCAGTTCGATCCCGATCCCCAACACCAGCTGGGTCTCTACGCCCAGCTCTTCCGGCTGGACTTCGACGACCAGCCGCTGCGCGATGCCCGCCGCACCGTGCTGGGGCTCACCTGGGCGCACGCCCTGGCCGGTCCGGGCAACACGGTCTTCATCGCCAACCCCTACGGCGGCCAGGAAAGCCCGCGACAGTCACTGCCTGTGCTGGACTTCCGCCTGGCCGGCCTGCGCCTGGGCCTGCAGTGTGACCTGGGTGCCGGCTGGCGCGGCAACCTGGGCGTACAGTGGGAAGAGCGCCGCCACCGTGGCCCCGACCCCCTCTTTGGGCGCACCCGCCATGACCGGCAGCTGGACCTGCGCCTGGGCGCCGAATACCCGATCGGCCCGCGCCTGCTGATCAACCCCCAGCTGCTGCACACGCGCAACCACGCCACCCTCGCGCCCAACGACTTCCGGCGCACACAGCTGCTGGTGGATGTCCAGTATCGGTGGTGAGGGAACACGCTGAGGCACTGAGGTGTTGAGGTGCTGAAGCACTGATCGACCCGATTGGACACCTGGCTGAGCCCTTGGGCTTTCGCGCCCCTGTTGCCGCTGACCCACACGGGTCGCCACTGCCCCCTCCGGCATCGGCCATTCATTCCGGGCCGTCGCCGCATCCATCGCCCACCACCGATCAGCGGGCGGCAGGCGTCGATTGCCGGCCCGCACGCCCCTGCCCGACCGCCCCCGCCACACCCACAATGACCGCCGCGTCCTTCATGCCTTACGGCGGCTCCTCTCTTGGCGGAACTTCCTCATCAGCCTCTGTCGTTTCCGGACGCCAGCACCCGTAGCACCCTGCGTGCCGCCGCTGGCGGCTTCTGCACGCCCGCAGCCCATGAAGAAGCCCCCACCGACGGACAGGCGCAAGACCTGCGCCCCGTTCACCCGGAACGCCTGACACACCTCACTCCCATTGCGCACGCCTCTCGCGCCTGCACGGCGGACAGCCAGCGCCCGGGCCCGTTGCGCGGCCACTGGCTGCTGCACCTTGGCCTGCCTCTGCTTGTGCTGGCCATGCCCCCCGGCCACACGCCCGCCCTGGCGCAGTCCAGCGGACTGCCTGCGCCCACCCCTGCCGCCGCTGTACCTGCCACCATCGCCGGACGTCTGATCATGGCCAGCGGCGACGTGCGCATCGTGGATGCCGGCAGCGATGCAACGTCGCCCGTCACGAACGGACAGACGACGCCATCGGGCCGTCCCGCCCACACGGGCGACTGGCTGCAGCCCGGCCAGATGGTCGTCACCGGCAGCCACGGTCGCGCCCAGATCCGCTTCCGCGACGGCGCGCTGATCTCGCTGCAACCCGAATCCCGCTTTCGCATCGACCAGTACGCCTACGGCGAAACGAAACAGCGCGGCTTCTACAGCCTGCTGGAAGGTACCCTGCGTGCCATTTCCGGCGCCATCGGCAAGAAGAACCCCGACGACTTCCGGCTGGACACGCCCACCGCCACCATCGGCATTCGTGGCACCGAATTCCTGGTGCAGGAAATCCACTGCGCGCCCAGCTGCAAGCCCGGCCAGCAGGATGGCCTGAACGTCGCCGTCAGCCACGGCCGCGTCTTCGTCTTCAACGGCGCAGGCGCCATCGACCTGGAGGCCGGCCGCGCCACCTGGGTGGCCTCGGCCACCTCGCGTCCGCAACCTACCACCCGCCGCCCGGTCATCAGCGTACCGCCCACACAGCAGCAGAAAGAGGAAGAGCAGCAGGCCAGCCCGACATCCCAGGCCAGCGAAGCAACCGCCGCCCGTTCTTCGGACAGCGGTGACGAAGACACCCGCCAGCAAAGCACGACCGCCAGCGATCAGGACGGCACGCATGATCAGGGCAGCACGCACGCATCGGATCCGGCCGAATCGCCGTCCACCGATGCCGGCACGCAGGACGCCCATGCCGCTTCCAATGACGGTGCACAAAGCAGTGTCTCCGGCCAGCAAGTCGCCAGCGCCACGACCCTGAGCCCCAAGGCCAGCCCCTCGGTCGCGGCCTCGGCCAGCACCAGCACGGCGGCCTCCGTGAGCGGCAGCCTTGCGGCACATCCAGGACCACTGAGCGCGCCCGCCCTGAGCCTGCCCGGCGTCGAGCGGAGCAGCCGCACGCCCGCGCCAGCCCCCGTCTCGTCGCCCCGTCCCGAAGCACGCCCCCAGCCCGCCCCGGGCAGACGCCCTGCAACGCCGGTATCGCAACCGGCCGCCGATGCGTCGGCCGAGCAACCGTCGCGCTCCAAGCCAGACGCCCCCACACCGGAACCGGCTCCCGCTGCGACACCCGCGGCAGATACGGCACCGGCGCCAGCACAGCAACCTGCACCCCGTCCGACGCCGGCACCAGCGCCCACCGCGGTGCAACCGGCGACCGACGCCCCTGCGCCCTCGCCTGCGGCACCGGCTCCCGCCACACCAACGCCTTCGCCCATCCAGCCGGATCCCGTCGCGCCCGCACCCGTCAAACCGGTCGGCCCGGTCTCGCCCTCGCCCGCTCCGGAACCGACACCGGCAGGCACACCTACGCCTGCTCCCGAGCCAGCACCTGCCACGCCGGTCGCCCCCGTCATCCCTGTAGCCCCCGTCAAGCCCATCACGCCTGCTGCTCCCGCAGCACCTGACACACCGACAGTGCCTGTTGTGCCTGACACGCCAGCGGCACCTGTGGCCCCCGCCCCCATCCCGGTCACTCCCGCACCGGACCTGTCCCCGGCACCACCCCCTGTCGTGCCGGCTCCCGTCCCGCTGCCGACGCCAAAGCCGACGCCAGCCCCCATCGTGCCTCCCGTCGCGCCGGTCCAGCCCGACCTGCCCACGACGCCGGAGCCCATCCGTCCGCGTCCGCCCGAGCCCGAGCCAGTACCGGAACCCACGCCTGCGCCGGAACCGCTGCCTGCGCCGACCCCAGGTCCAGCCCCGACGCCCGAGCCTGCGCCCACACCCGTTCCTGCCCCCGAGCCCACCGTACCGGGTCCGGCTCCCGTGCCCACGCCACAACCCGCACCTACACCTGCTCCGGCCCCATCGCCCGAGCCGGTGCCTACGCCTGGCCCGACCCCGGATCCAGCCCAAACGCCCACGCCAGCGCCTCAGCCTGCACCGGCTCCGGTACAGCCCTCCGAGCCGGCTCCGGTTCCCGCGCCTGCACCGCAGCCCGCTCCTGAGCCGGCTCCAGCCCCCCTGCCGGTGCCCTCGCCTGGCTCTGATCCAGCCCCCGCACCGACGCCAACGCCGGCACCACAGCCTGCGCCAGCTCCGGTACAGCCTCCCGAGCCAGCCCCGACACCTGCCCCGGCTCCCACGCCAGCACCACGCCCCGTGCCGGCGCCACTGCCCGCACTTCCCGTCCCGGTACCGCCCCCGGCAAGCCTTGCACCTGCCCTGCCCGCCGGCAACCACGCTGCCGGCAAGCTGCGCCTGGTCGCCCACAATGCTCCCTGGCCCTTCAACTACACCCTGGAAGACAGCGGGCCACAGCTCAGCCTGAACAGGAACCTGCGCCTCGAACGTCTGGGCAGCTGCGGCATGTTCGGCAACTGCCTGGATTTCCGTCAGGCCAGGCTCGCCGAGTCCGGCCACAGCGGCGCCGTCGCCTGGGGACGCTTCAACGGCGGACATGCACGTCTGCGCCTGCTGCTGATGGACCTGGACAACCAGCTGCAACAGGATCGCGGCATCCACTATCTGGCGGGCATTCCCACCGTCACCATGCCCACCCGCGGCATGGCGCGCTACACGCTGTCAGGTGCCACCGCCCCCACCTTCGGCAAGGGCGGCACGGCCCCCGGCAGCTTCTCGGGTCAGGGCCTGGTGCAGTTCGGCCCCGGAACGGGCACCCGCATCGCGCTGGAAGGCCAGCTCAAGTTCGGCAACGATCAGCACTACCGGATGGTCACCGAGGGCGCCGGTTTCGATGCCCAGGGGCGTCTGAACGCCATCGGCAACACCAACCTGCGCATGACCGCCCCCAACACCTTCACCGGCCAGCTGCAGGTGAATGCCCTGGGCCGCAGTGACAACATGAAGTGCGGCGCTGGCGACTGCCGCGCCGACGTCAACGGCGCCTTCTTCGGGCAGGACGCCGCCCAGCTGGGCTTCGGCTACACCGTCAGCAACCCGAAGTACAGCGGCGAGACCGACACCATCCAGGGGGTGGCCGTGATGGACCGCAGCGCCCCCTGACCGGAGCCACAAGCGGGCTGCCCGCCCCCGGCATGGGGGCACACGCTACAATTCAAGGGCCCAACCCATTCATTTGCCCGCAGCATGCCGGCCCAGGCCCACTTCTCCATCGACGAACCCGACAACCAGCGGCTGGCCAGCCTGTGTGGTGCCCTTGACGCGCACCTGCGCCTCATCGAGTCCGCCCTGAACGTGCGCATCAGCCGCCGCGGCAGCCAGTTCACCCTCAGCGGCCAGGGGCAGGAACCCGCCCGGGCCGCCAGTCTGCTCGGCCGCCTCTACCACGCCCACCGCCACCCGCTCAGCCCGGAGGACATCCAACTGGCCATCATCCAATCCCGCCACGACGATCCGGCAGACCCGCCCGTCACCGAAACGCTGCCGCCGCAGTCGCCCGACAATCCCATCTTCCGCACCCGGCGCGGTGAGCTGCAGGGGCGCACCCCCAACCAGCGCAAGTACCTGAAGAACATCCTCGGGCACGACCTCACCTTCGGCATCGGCCCGGCCGGCACCGGCAAGACCTTCCTGGCGGTGGCCTGCGCCATCGATGCCCTGGATCGTGACCAGGTCGAGCGCATCATCCTCACCCGCCCGGCCGTGGAAGCCGGCGAGCGCCTGGGCTTCCTGCCCGGCGATCTCACCCAGAAGATCGATCCCTACCTGCGCCCGCTCTTCGACGCCCTCAACGAGCTGATGGGCCCCGAGCGCGTCGGCAAGCTCATCGAGCGCCAGCAGATCGAGATCGCCCCGCTGGCCTACATGCGTGGCCGCACGCTGTCCAACGCCTTCATCATCCTGGACGAGGCACAGAACACCACGCCCGAGCAGATGAAGATGTTCCTCACCCGCATCGGCTTCGGCTCCAAGGCGGTCATCACCGGCGACATCACCCAGATCGACCTGCCCGCGCCGCGCAAGAGCGGCCTGGTGCAGGCCCAGCGCGTGCTGAAGAACGTCAAGGGCATCGCCTTCAACCGCTTCGAATCCGGCGACGTGGTGCGTCACCCGCTGGTGGCCCGCATCGTTGAGGCCTACGAGAAGCACGTCGAGAACCGCAAGCGCTCCGATGCCTGATCCCGACAAGCCGCGCAGCCCCGCTGCCAGCACCGGAAACCGCAAGGCCACGGCCTCCCGGGGCCGCATCCCGGACGCGGCCCCGCGTGTGCCCCACCGGCTTTCACTCCAGATCCAGTTCGACGACACGGTCGACCCGGCCGACCTGCCCGCCTCCCGCCCGCAGCTGCGCCGCTGGGTGCAGGCCGCCCTCGAAACCGACGCCGAGCTGGTGCTGCGCTTCGTCGGCCATGAGGAAAGCCGGCAGCTCAACCACCAGTACCGGGGCAAGGACAGACCCACCAACGTCCTGACCTTCGACTACGCGCACGAGCCGGTGGTGCAGGCCGACATCGTCATCTGCCTACCGGTGCTGCAGGACGAGGCCCACACCCAGAACAAGCCGCTGCGCAACCACCTCGCCCACCTGGTCATCCACGGCGTGCTGCACGCCCATGGCATGGACCACCTCACCGACGAGGAAGCGGCCGAGATGGAGTCCCGCGAGATCGAACTGCTGCACCGGTTCCGCATCGACGACCCCTACCGTCTGCCGGACGACTGAACCACTCATGCCCCGCTTTCTCGGCCGATTCCTGCAGAACCACCGGGCGACGCTGACCGCACTCGCCCTGGGCATCGCCCACGCCTTCACCTTCGCCCCCTGGGGCAGCGACTGGCTGGAATTGCTGGTGCTGACCGGCTTTGCCGGCCTGCTGCTGTCGGCCATCGGGCAGCACGCCCAGCGGCACGGCCATGCACACCGCCGCCCTCCTCCCGGCCCCTTCCGGCTGGGCCTGCTGTTCGGCATCGGCTGGTTCACCGCCGGCATCGGTTGGGTCTACGTCAGCATGCACCACTATGGTGGCGTGGCCGCCCCGCTGGCCGCACTGGCCACCCTGCTCTTTGCCACCTATCTGGCCCTGTATCCGGCGCTGGGGGCCTGGCTGTGCAGCCGCCTGTGCCGCCGGCAGCTTGATGCCACCCGACACCTGTCCGCCTGGCGCTTCATCCTGACCTTCGGCGGCGCCATGACGCTGGCCGAACTGACCCGTGGCTGGGTCCTCACCGGCTTTCCCTGGCTGAGCATCGGCTATGCCCACGTCGAAGGTGCCCTGGCCGGACTGGCGCCGATAGGCGGCGTCTACCTGATCACGCTGGGCGCCGCACTCACCGCGGCCAGCCTGGCCGTGGCGGCCCATCGGCTGCTGGCCCATCTGCGCCATGCCCGCCGCAACAGCCTGGACACGCCCGACAACCTGCGCCCCCAACGCAACCTGCGCACTTCACGCGCGGCCTCCGCACTGCCCTGCCTGCTGGCCGCCCTGGGCGTCATGGTGCTGGGCGGCACCCTGCGAACCAAGGAATGGGGCCTCCCCACCGGCAAGTCGATCTCGGTGAGCCTGCTGCAGGGCAACATCCCGCAGCAGATGAAGTTCGACCCCGGCCCTGCCGCCCTGGCGCGCGAGCAGTACCTGGACATGATCGAGGCCAACCCCGCCGACCTGGTGCTGCTGCCCGAGACCGCCTGGACCACGCGCTGGGAAGCCACCGAGCCCGCGCTGCAGCGACGCCTGCACCGCTTCCTGACCAGCACCCACAGCACCGTGGCCCTGGGCCTGCCACGCTTTGTCCAGGTCCACAAGAACACCCGGCCGGGTGCAACCGCCAGCCGCTTCACGGGCGCCCCCACCGACACACATGACGGCGGATCCTCCGAGGCCGCTTCGGAGACACCACCCCCGCTGCCCGTCTGGCAGGTCAGCAACAGCGTGGAAGTCTTCACCGCCGACACCCTGCCCGATCCGCTCACGGCCGACACCCAGCACACGCCGGTCCGCTATCACTACGACAAGCGCCACCTGGTGCCCTTCGGCGAATTCATCCCCGAGGGCTTTCACTGGTTCATGACGCTCATGAGCATCCCGCTCGGCGACCAGGCCCGAGGCCCCGCCCAGCAGCCCCTGCTGGCAATCAGGAGCCAGCGCATCGGCTTCAACATCTGCTATGAGGACATCTTCGGCGAAGAACTGCTCTCGCAGGTGAAAGGCACCCGCAACGCCAAGGGCACGTACACGGGCGGCGCCACCATACTGGCCAATCTCACCAACCTGGGCTGGTTCGGCAACTCCCATGCCCTGCCCCAGCACCTGCAGATCGCCCGCATGCGCGCGCTGGAAACTGCCCGGCCCATCATCCGCGCCACCAACACCGGCATGACGGCCGTCATCAGCGCCAGCGGCATCGTCCAGATCCGGCTGCGCCCGCACGAGACCGGCACGCTGAAGGCCACCCTTCAGGGACACACCGGCCTGACCCCCTACGTGCGCCTGGGCGGCAACGCCCCCGTGCTGGGCCTGTCACTGGCCCTGCTGGCCATCGGCACCCTGCCTTCCCGGCTCCGCTGGCCCGGCGCCGCTGCCCGCCAGAAAAAGCGCCGCCGCAGATCCTGAGCAGACCGGTCACGCCCCGGGTCTCCATCGGGAAATCCCCCACAGAGACAATGCTGCGTCGCAACAAAACATGCGATCATGGCCTCCAGACATTTCCAACCGGAGGAGACCCATGTCCAACCCCACGTCGCGTTCCGCCCCACAGGGCCGTCTGGCCGGCAAGGTCAGCCTCATCACCGGCGCTGCCCAGGGCATCGGTGAGGCCACTGCCCTCAAGTTCGCTGCTGAGGGCGCCATCGTCATCGTCTGCGACATCAACCCGACCGGCATCGAAGCCGTGGTGCAGCAGTGCCGTGCCCTGGGTGCAGAGGCCGAAGGCCACGTCATGGATGTCACCGACCGCGCGACCATCGACGCCGTCGTCGCCAAGGTCCAGGAAAGGCACGGCCGCATCGACGTGCTGGTCAACAACGCCGGCATCACGCAGGACGCCCGCCTCGTCAAGATGACCGAGGAACAGTTCGACCGGGTTATCGACATCAACCTGCGCGGCGTCTTCCATTGCAGCCAGGCCGTCGCCCCTGGCATGATCGAGCGAAACAGCGGCGTCATCCTCAATGCCAGCTCCGTCGTCGGCCTGTACGGCAACTTCGGCCAGACCAACTATGCCGCCGCCAAGTTCGGCCTCATCGGCTTCACCAAGACCTGGAGCCGCGAACTGGGCCCGAAGGGCGTGCGCGTCAACGCCGTCGCCCCGGGCTTCATCGCCACCCCCATTCTCAACGCCATGCCCGAGAAGGTACTGGATGGCATGAAGGCCCGCATCCCGCTGGGCCGCCTGGGCAACCCTGGCGAGATCGCCAACGTCTACGCCTTCCTGGCCAGCGATGAAGCCAGCTACATCAACGGCGAGGTCATCGAGGTCTCGGGCGGCATCTCGCTCTGACCAGCCTGCAACGGAAGCGCCACAAGGAGCCCCCGTCCTGGCCCCCCGTCACGGTCATGCTGCGCAGGGCCTCCTGACAGGATCAGAATAGCGGGAACACTCCGACCAAGTCCTCGACCCACGCCCCATGTCGCAGGCTCATTCCGCCACCTCCCAGAACGCCGCCACGGACGAGTCCGCCCTCTCGCGCACCGCCCGCATCCGCCACTTCCTGCACCAGCGCCTGCGCAAGACCCACCGCATCCCGCACAAGAGCCTGGAGTTCGCCTGCATGCTGGTCGGTGCCACACTGGTGGCGCTCACCTCGCTGGGGTTTGCGGAACTGGCCGATCTCGCCCTGGACTGGAATGCCCAGTGGACGGCCCGCCATCCGCTGGCCGCCTGGATCATGCTGCCGCTGGGCCTGGCCGCCCTGGCCTGGTACACCCCGCGCCACGCACCCTTTGTGGCCGGCAGCGGCATCCCGCAGGTCATCGCCGCCATCAGCCTGCCCTACGGCCCGCTCAAGAACCGGCTGGTCACGTTCTGGCAGACGCTTGCCAAGATTCCCCTCACGCTGCTGGCCATGCTGATCGGTGCCTCGGTGGGCCGCGAAGGCCCCTCCGTGCAGGTCGGAGCGGCCGTCATGCTGGCCTGGGGTGATGTCTGCCGCCGCCATGGCATCGCCTTCCGGGGGCTCACCGCCAACGAACTGATGGCCACCGGCGCCGCCGGAGGCCTGGCCGCCGCCTTCAATGCTCCGCTGGCCGGCGTGGTCTTTGCCATCGAGGAACTGGGGCGCGGCGTGGTGCTGCACTGGGGCCGGCGCGTGCTGCTGGGCGTGCTGGCTGCCGGCTTCATTCTCGTGGCCATCAAGGGCAACAACCCCTACTTCCCCCAATATGCCGGCGCCACCACCGTGCCCGACATGGCCCTGTGGGTAGGACTGTGCGGCATCATCTGCGGCGTGCTGGGCGGCATCTTCGCGCGGCTGCTCTTTCGCGGTGCCGCCAGCTGCGTGCCGGCCTTCCTGCGCGGCCCGGTGCGTCGCCATCCCGTTCTGCTGGCCATCGTCATGGGCCTGCTGCTGGCCGCCCTGGGCACCTGGACCCACGGCCAGACCTACGGCACCGGCTACCAGATGGTCACCCAGGCACTGGACGGGCATGCCATCGCGCCCCCCGAAACCGGCCTGGCCAAGCTGGCCGCCACCGTCTTCACCTACTGGACCGGCATCGCCGGCGGCATCTTCACCCCGGCACTCAGCACTGGCGCAGGCATCGGCAGCCACCTGGCCTCGCTCGCCGGCGGGATGGTGGACGAGCGCCTGCTGGTGCTGCTGTGCATGTCCGCCTTCCTGGCCGGCGCCACCCAGTCGCCCGTCACCGCCAGCGTCATCGTCATGGAGATGACCGGCAGCCAGCCCGTGCTCATCTGGTCCCTGATCGGCAGCCTCGTCGCCACCCTGGTCTCGCGCCAGATCCACCCCCGTCCCTTCTACCACAGCGCCGCCGGCCGCTTCCGGCAGCGCATCCAAGAAGAGGGCCCCAGCCAGGAACTTGAACGCCCGAGGCCCTCGGAACCTTCTTCCTGACCTTGAGCCCCAACCTCCGCCCCCCGATCCCGTATACTGGCCCGACCCGCATCGGGCGCGGGCGCAGCACGGCTCTGCCTCCACGAGGAGACCTCCGAAGAGAGCCCAGCCCAGACCATTCCAGGGAAACACCATGGACGAAGCCATCATCGAGGTACTGGAGCAATACCACGCCCGTATGGAGCGCGAGAACCTCAGCTTCCCGGTCGCGGCCCCGGGCGGGCGCAACAGCGTCAACTTCCAGTCCATGCTGGCCATCGGTCCCGAGACGGGGCAGTTCCTCAACATCCTGGTCCACAGCCTCACCGCGCCACGCATCCTGGAACTGGGAACCTCCTTCGGCTACTCCGCCATCTGGCTGGCCGAAGCGGCACGTGCCACCGGTGGCCACCTCACCACCATCGAGATCGATCCCGAAAGATCCGCCCACGCCCTGGAGATGAGCACCAAGGCCTGTCTCTCTCCTCTCGTCGACTTCCGGATCGGTGACGCCGTCACCCTCCTCGACAGCATCCCCGGCCGCTTCGACTTCGTCTTCGTCAACCTTCGGAAAGATCTCTATCTGCCCTGCCTGGAGGCCTTCCATCCAAAGCTGGCCCCCGGCGCCGTCATCGTGGCCAACAACATCGTCCGTCCGGGCGGCCCCGAACTGGAAGCCTACGTCCAGACATTGCGCGCCAAGCCCGGCATCAGCAGCACCCTGCTGCCCGTCGGCAGCGGCCTGGAAGCCAGTCGCTACCAGCCCTGATTCCGCCCCTCATCCCGACCCGGACCCCGGCCCTGAAAACCCGCCTGAACACATCCCGTGCACCCATTTCACAGTCGGGGTGTCAGATCAATCGTCACGCCCGTTCTGATAGGGACGCATCAGTAACATAGCCGGACGCCAATCCCAGAGGTCGCCTGTCGAAGGGCATCCTCCCCGTCCGCATGATCTCGTTCGCCACCGACTTCGCGGTCGATCCTGCCCATGGCCTGGAAGACTTCCTGCGCGCCATCGCCTCCTGGCTTCTGGATGTCGAACATGCTGCCATTTCAGCCGAACAGCTGCAGGCCTTGCCCACCAAGACCTCATCCCGCATCAATACCGGCGGAGAACTCCTGCAGACCCTGATCGCACGACAGCCCGACGCCACGGTGGCCGGCATCCGCTACAGCCGCCAGGAAGAGCACCTGACCTGGATCACCACCGTCGTCTTCTCCCGGCGGCACAAGGCCCCGGGAGATGGCGCCGGCAATGCCGAGCTCCCGGACATCGGCGCCCCGGAAACAGACGCCGTACCGGCAGGCGATGCCTGGCTCGGCATCCGCATCGAGTGCACCTCCAGCCTGCCCCAGGCCCACCTGCCCGTCGAGCGGGATCCTGCCATCGTCCCCGCCCTGCTGAATGCCCTGGGCGGCGGTCAGGACGGCCCCCTGCGCGTCTCGGATCAGCCCCGACTGCTGGCCAGCCACGAACTCCCCCTGGCTGCCGATCTCATCCTGGGCAACAGCGACCATCGCCTGCCCATCGTCTACGTCAGCGCCTGTTTCCAGCCCGGCCACGCCATCGATCCCCGGCGCCTGGCATCCCGGCTGGCCGGACGGGCCCACGTGGTGGTCGAACCCGGCAACAGCTTCTCGCGCCAGCTCCAGGCGCTGACCAAATCCACCAACGTCTACGGTGGCACGGTCGGCATCTACTGGCCCGAGGGCGGCGAGCCACGCCGCTTCTACCTGGGAACCCTCTATCAGACAGCTGCCGAGCTTGGTGACGCCATCCAGGAAGACCTCCACCGCACACTGCGGCAGCGTCGGCCACTGCCACGCTGCACCTGGGCCCACCTGCGAGAGCAGGTCTCGCAGAACACCATTGCCGCCCTGAAATCGGCCGGGTCGGTCTCCATCGACGACTACATCCGCAGTTTTGATGAGGAAATCGCCGCCAAGGACCAACGCCTGCAGGAAGCCGAGGAAGAGATCGAGCGGCTGCGCCAGGAACTGCGCCAGCGCGAAATCCGTCCCGGCGATGACAACATCCTGCTGTCGCCGGGTACGGAACGCAACTTCTACGACCAGGAGATCCTGGGGATCGTGCTGGACGCCCTGGCCGACGCCAGGAAGTACGTCCCCCCTGACAGCCGTCGCCACCACGTTCTCCAGTCCATCGTGGGCGCCAACCCTCTTCCCCACCGCACTGCCGACACCCACCGCGGAGCCCTGAAGAACCTGCTGCGCGGCACAAGCACCCTCGATGCACGCATCCGGCGCGGCCTGGAATCCATGGGCTTCCGGATCAGCAATGGCGGCAAGCACTACAAGCTGGTCTACCAGGGTGACGACCGATACACCTACACCCTGCCATCAAGCGGCAGCGACCATCGCGGCGGCCTCAACGCCGCCAACGATATCGGCCGGCTGATGTTCTGATGCCCTGATGTTCTGAGACCTGATGTTCTGCCCCACGAAACGCTGTAGGTGTGCTCTATTATTCCAATAGCTTTTCTCAATTGAGAAATAAACAACAATTGCTCTTTGCTTGATTCAACACAAGCTGATCCACGCACGCGTTCCTATAGTGGGGCGGCCTGCCGGCACTGTCCGCCAGGCCTTGAGAACCAATGAGACCAACAACACTCAGGAGAAAGCCCCCCATGAAGCCTCGCCTTCACATCAGCCTGCTGGCCGCTGCCAGCCTGCTGACTTTCGCGCTCGGCGCCCCCTGCCAGGCGGCCACCGAAGCCCCCTCGGCAGACAAGGCCACGTCCTACAGCGAAGAAGACAAGGATCTGCTGGATACTGCCCAGGGTCTGTTCCAGGCACTGCCCGATGCAGCAGCCATGCAGAAGCTGCGCCCCTTCACCGACGCCCAGGTTCGTCTGGGCCAGCAACTGTGGTTCGAACCCCGGCTCTCCCGTGGCAACACCGTCAGCTGTAATTCCTGTCACAACCTGGCCTCGGCAGGCGTGGACAACCTGCCCACCAGCGCCGGTCACAAGGGCCAGTTCGGTGCCCGCAACTCGCCCACGGCCCTCAACGCCGCCCTGCTGGGTCACCAGTTCTGGGACGGCCGTGCCGCTGACGTGGAAGAGCAGGCAGGCGGCCCGCTCCTGAACCCCGTGGAAATGGCCAACGTCGATGAGGCCACCGTCGAGAAGAAGATCGCCTCCATTCCCGAGTATCTGCCGCTCTTCCAGAAGGCTTTCCCCGACAGCGGCAAGAATCCCGTGACGTTCCAGAACATCAGGACCGCCATCGGCGCCTTCGAGCGCACGCTGCTCACCCCCTCGCCATGGGACAAATACCTGCAGGGTGACATCGGTGCCCTCACTGCCCAGCAGCGCAAGGGCCTGTCCACCTTCATCGACAGCGGCTGCGCCACCTGCCACAAGGGTGTCGGCCTGGGCGGAGACACCTTCCAGAAATTCGGCATGGTCAACGCACCCTACTGGAAGTACACCCTATCGCCCAAGCAGGACGAAGGCCGCTTCGAAGTCACGAAGAAGGAAGACGACAAGTACTTCTTCCGGGTGCCTGGCCTGCGCAACGTGGCCCGCACCTACCCCTACTTCCATGACGGCAGCATCTGGGAACTGGATCAGGCCATCCGCGTGATGGCACAGACCCAGCTCGGCCAGGAACTGGACAAGGAACAGGTGGCCGACATCGCGGCCTTCCTGCAGTCACTGTCCGGTCCGGTTCCTGAATCTGCCCGGCTCATCCCCGAACTGCCTGTTTCGGTGACGCAGACGCCGCATCCGGACAATCAGTAACACACAACGGGGCTCGCCCGGACATCTCAGGCAATGCGGCCCAGCACTTCTGCGGCCGCCAGCACCTGACCGGCCGATGCCCCACGGTGCAGCGTGCCGGCACACGGTGCCGTCACCTGCATCTCCATCTTCATCGCCTCCATCACCGCCACCAGCTGCCCCTCGACCACGGTCTCACCTTCCTCGGCCTTCCAGGCCAGCAGCGTGCCAGCCATTGGCGCAGCGATCTCGCCCGCCTGCGCAGCCGCCATCGGCGTCCCTGCGCCCGACGAAGCGCCCGCCTGTCCCGTGGCGCCTCCTGCAGCGGAACCCTCCTGCGGCAGCACCTGACCCATCGCCGCCAGCGCCCCCAGAAGCTGCTCCGGCAGCCCCAGCATCACCCGCCGGCCATCCAGCTCCACCGGCATGCGTAGCAGCGACATCGTGCCCAGCGGGGCCGGCCGTACCGATGCCTGCAGGTCATCGGCAAACTCGGTCTCGATCCAGCGTGTGTGCACGTGAAAGCCCCCGTCACCCACCGCCACGAAGGCCGGCGCCTCCAGTACCGCCCGGTGAAAAGGCAGCACGCTGGGCACCCCTTCGATCTCGAACTCGGCCAGCGCGCGCCGCGCCCGCGTCAGCACCTGCTCGCGGCTGTCACCGTGAACGATCAGCTTGGCCATCATCGAATCGAACTGCCCCGCCACCACCGATCCGGTCTCCACCCCGCTGTCGAGCCGGATGCCCGGACCTGATGGTGGCGAGAACCGCTGGATGCGCCCCGGCATCGGCAGGAACCCCCGCCCCACGTCCTCCGCATTGATGCGGAACTCCATGGCATGTCCCATCGGCTGCGGCGTCTCGCGGATGGACAGCGGCAGTCCGTCGGCCACCCGAAGCTGCTCCACCACCAGATCGATGCCGGCCGTCAGCTCCGTCACCGGATGCTCGACCTGCAACCGCGTGTTCACCTCCAGGAAGGAAATGGTGCCATTGCGGCTCACCAGGAACTCCACCGTGCCTGCGCCCACATAGCCGGCCTGTGCGCAGATGTCATGCGCGGCCCGATGGATGCGTTCACGCTGCGCGTCCGTCAGGAACGGCGCCGGCGCCTCTTCCACCAGCTTCTGGTTGCGACGCTGCAGCGAACAGTCCCGCGTGCCCAGCACCACCACGCGACCATGCGTATCGGCCATCACCTGCGCTTCCACGTGGCGCGGCTGATCCAGATACTGCTCCACAAAGCACTCGCCCCGACCGAAGGCCGTGGTCGCCTCGCGCACCGCCGACGCATACAGCTCGGCCACCTCGTCCATCTGCCAGGCCACCTTCAGCCCCCGGCCACCGCCACCGAACGCCGCCTTGATGGCAATGGGCAACCCGTGCTCACGCGCAAACGTCAGCACCTCATCGACGCTCTCCACCGGACCGGGTGTGCCCGCCACCAGCGGCGCCCCCACGGATGCCGCAATGCGCCGTGCCGCCACCTTGTCGCCCAGCTGTGCGATGGTCTCGGGCCTCGGACCGATCCACACCAGTCCGGCATCGATCACCGCCTGCGCGAATCCGGCGTTTTCCGACAGGAAACCATAGCCCGGATGCACCGCATCGGCCCCGCAGCGCCGTGCAATCTCCAGCAACTTGCCCACATTCAGGTAGGTATCGGCCGGACGCTCGCCCTGCAGGCCGAAAGCCTCATCCGCCAGGCGCACATGCAGCGCATCCCGATCCGCATCGGCATATACCGCCACGCTCTGCACACCATAATCGGCACATGCCCGGATGACGCGCACCGCAATCTCGCCGCGGTTGGCAATCAGAACCTTCTTGATCATCACTTTTTCCTCGTCAGGCGCCCGAGTCCATCGGACACCTCCATCCTGTACGCCCCAATCTTCCGGCCTTCCGTCCGGCATTCCGTCTGCCTTCCTGCCTGCCCCGTCATCTGGCTGTCTTCATGGCAGACCGTCCCGAGCGCCGCCTCCCGGAAATGAGGACTTCCGCTTCCTGTCCTCATGCACCGGCACCCACCAGCGGAATCTCCGCAAACGGTGCCATCAGCTTGAAGCGCACGAAGACCCCCGGTGGCAGCTGCGCTGCCAGATCCAGATGATGCGGCGCCACACAGCCGATCACCGGATAACCCCCCGTCAGCGGATGATCCGCCAGGAACAGCACCGGTTGCCCATTGGCCGGCACCTGCAATGCACCCAGCGCCGTGCCCTCGGAGGGCAATTCCCTGCCCTGATAGCCTGCAGCCCGCTGCAGGGGCTTTTCGCCCAGCAGCCGCAGCCCCACCCGGTTGGATTGCTGCGTCACCTGCCAGCACTGCTGCTGCAGCAACTTCAGTGATTCATCATCGAACCAGTCTGTCCGAGGCCCCAGCACCAGATCCAGCACGATGGCATGGCGCTGAACCGCGTCCGCACCGCGGGAGTTCGACGGCACGGGATCAGGCAAGTGCGGCAGCAACGTCTCCAGCTTCGCCATGCCGGCCTCGGCCGCATCCACCGCACTCCGAATGCGCCGCCCTACCGCCAGTCCCTGGCCCACGCGCAGCGGCTCCGGGCCCACGCCCGCCAGCGTATCGGTGGCGCTGCTGCCCAGCACTGGCGCCACTTCAAAGCCACCACGCACCGCCAGATAGCTGCGCAGGCCACGCTCGGGCGCACCCACCGTCAGTACATCGCCCGGCTCCATGGCCAGCGGCACATGACGCTCGGCAGGCAGCAGCGCGCCCGACGCATCCTTCAGATCCAGCGGCCCGGTCGCCCCCGTCACCGCCACCACCGTCCGGACCAGAGCCCGCAGCGCAAAGCCGCCATGCAGCAGCTCGATGACCGTGGCATCGGCCTCATTGCCCAGCAACTGATTGGCCACGCGGAAAGCAGTGGCATCCAGCGCCCCGGAAGCCGACACGCCCTGGCGTGTCTGCCCAGGGCGACCGGCATCCTGGAAAAGCGCCTGAAGACCGGTGGCCACCACTTCGAAGGCATGCGCCACGGCGGTCTCGTCTCCGGCACGGCAGACATCCTGCCCAAGGCTCCCGGCATCCCCCGCCGTCGCCACGGAACGGGCACGCACCTCGCCACCGCAGCCGGAATCCGCTGCAGAAGCGGCCGTCAGGCGAGCGTCTCCCGCCACCGCGCTTCGCTGCTGCACGACCTCGCGCTGCAGTGCCTCGCCTTCCTCCGTCGCCACATCCACGAACTGAACGCGCTGCCCCGGCTGTAGCAGCGCCGGCGGTGTACGTGCCAGATCCCACATCGGCACATCGGTGGTACCGATGAGCTGCCAGCCGCCCGGCGTGGCGCGCGGGTACACAGCACTGAAGGTACCGGCCAGCCCGACCGAGCCCGCCGGGATGCGCGTGCGCGGACTGGCGCGACGCGGCACATTGAATACCGGATCGCCCCCCGACAGATAAGCAAAGCCCGGCGCAAAGCCGGTGAACGCCACCTGCCAGACAGAAGCCGCATGCCGCCGCACCAGTTCTTCCTCCGACAGCCCCAGATGATCGGCCATCTCGGCCAGATCCTCACCGTCGTAGCGGACCGGAATGCGCACCAGCGTTCCCTGCCGCGCCTGCCCCTGCCGTCCCTGCCGCGCGGCAATGCCGGCCACCAATTTGGGCAGCGGACAGACCCACGGCAGGAAATGCACCAGGATGGTGCGCGCCGCCGGCACCAGCTCGGTCACACCCTCGATCGGATCCGCCTCCAGTGCATCGAAAAGCGCCAGGGTTTCATCCAGGTCGGCCAGCTCCACCAGGATGGCATCGAGATTGACGGGCAACAGACGCATGTGCGCTTCCTTTTCTTGTTTTCCCGATCAGGCAAACGGTGCCAGCGTCACGCCCGCATCGGCCAGAACCCGGCGCACCGCGCGCGCCATGGCCACCGCATCGGGACTGTCACCATGCACGCAGATCGAATCCGCCTCCACCTTCGCCAGGCTGCCGTCAACGGCTTCCACCACGCCCTCGCGCACCAGCCGCAGCATCCGTTCAGCCACCTGGTCGGCATCGTGCAGCACCGCACCGGGCTCGCGCCGTGACACCAGTGTCCCTTCCGGCGTATAGCCCCGGTCTGCAAAGGCCTCGGCCACCACCGTCAGCCCCGCCTCGCGCGCCCAGCCCGCCAGCGGCGAACCCGCCAGCACCACCAGCGCCAGACGATCATCCGCGGCCTTCACGGCCTCGATCACATCGGCGGCCTGCCGCCGGTCATGCGCAATGGTGTTGTAGAGCGCACCGTGCGGCTTCACGTAGCACACCTGCGTGCCTGCCACGCGTGCCAGCGCCTGCAGTGCCCCGATCTGGTAGATCACCCCTGCCCGCAGATCGGCCGACGCCACATCCATGTTGCGTCGCCCGAAGCCGGAAAGGTCCGGGTAGGCCACGTGTGCCCCGATGCTCACGCCACGCCGTGCAGCCTCGTGCAGCGTCTTCAGAATGCCCGCCGGGTCACCGGCATGAAAGCCGCAGGCCACATTGGCACTCGTGACGATCTCCAGCATCGCTGCATCGTCACCCATCGTCCAGGCGCCAAAACTCTCGCCCAGGTCACTGTTCAGGTCAATTCTTGCCATGGGAAATCTCCAGGGTTCGTCGCACCGTGTCCCTCATCCGTCACGCGGCCAGCAGCCGGAAGATCGGCCCGACCGACACGACCCCCATGTACCAGGTCAGCGCACACACGACTGTGCCCAGCACCAGCAGCTATTTCGGATAGGAAACGCCTCCCAGCAGGTCGGTACGGCGCCAGCCGATGATCATGAAGATCGTCATGCCCAGCGGCAGGATCAGCCCGTTGAAGCCACCGGCAAACACCAGCAGCGCCGCCGGAGCCGTTCCCATGAGGAGGAACACCGCCAGCGAGACGGCGATGAACACCACGGTGGCCCGGTTGCGCGCCCGCTCGGAAATGTCACCCTTGAAGGCCGAGAGGAAGGACATCGACGTATAGGCGGCCCCGATCACGCTGGTAATGGCCGCAGCCCACAGCACCAGCCCAAAGACCCGCAGCCCGAACTCGCCCGCCGCAGCCTGGAAGGCCTGCGCCGCCGGATTGGCCCCCTTGCCCGACACGTCGATGACCACGCCGCTGGACACCACGCCCAGAATGGCCAGGAACAGCAGAAAGCGCATCACCCCGGTCACGGCAATGCCATTGACTGCCCCGGCCGTGACGGCGCCCAGATTCTCGGGCCCCACCGTGCCGCGATCCAGCAGCCGGTGTGCGCCCGCATAGGTGATGTAGCCGCCCACCGTTCCGCCCACGATCGTGGTGATGGCCGTCCAGTCCACCAGCTGCGGCACCACCATCTGCTTCAATGCCTCGCCCACCGGCGGGCCCGACACGAAGGCCACATAGGCCGTCATCACGATCATCAGCAGCCCCAGCCAGATGATCAGCCGGTCCACGGCCGCCCCGGCCCGGCTGGATGCAAAGATGCCCACGGCCAGCGCTGCACTGATCAGCCCGCCCCACTTGGCAGGCAGCCCCAGCAGCGCCGACAGGCCCAACCCGGCACCGGCAATGTTGCCGACATTGAACACCAGCCCGCCGAAGATGACCAGCAGCGCCAGCACATGGCCGCTGCCCGGCAGCGCCGCATTGGCCAGCGCCGACGCATTGCGCCGCGACAGCGCAATCATGCGCCAGACATTGAGCTGCACCACGAAGTCGATGAGGACCGACGCCAGAATGCCGAAAGCGAACGCCGGTCCCAGCTTCGTGGTGAAGGTTGCCGTCTGCGTGATGAACCCCGGGCCGATGGCCGACGTGGCCATCAGGAAGATGGCGGCGATGATCGACGAGCGGCGCGATTTCACGAAATCGGCCCCGGAAGAAGACGGTTCGGGCGTGGCAACCTGATTCATGATTGAAGGAGAGGAGAAGATTTTCCCGAAGTTTACCCACCCGGCAGGCTACGGGTTTACCCAGGGGCTTATCATCACCCTGTTTCCCCTTGGCGTCTCATCTGTCCTCGGTAGCGACCTTCACCCATCCGGAGCCCCTCATGCACCTGCTCATCCAGCGCGTCGCCCAGGCCAGCGTCCAGATCGACGGCCAGCCCCATGGAAGCATTGGCCCAGGGCTGCTCGCCTTCGTCTGCGCCGAACCCGCAGACACCACGGAAACCGCCTACAAGGCCGTGGCCAAGCTGCTGAAACTGCGCATCTTTGCCGACGAGGCCGGCCGGATGAACCGCAGCGTGCAGGACGTGGGCGGCGGCCTGCTCATCGTCAGCCAGTTCACGCTGGCCGCCGACACCCGACAGGGCAATCGCCCCAGCTTCATCGGCGCCGCCCCGCCCGCCCAGGGCGAAGCGCTGTATGATGCCTTCGTGACCGAAGCCCGCCGCCTGCACCCCGACGTGGCCACCGGCCGCTTCGGGGCCAACATGCAGGTGGCACTCGTCAACGACGGCCCGGTCACGATCCCGATGCGGCTTTAGTAGTCCATGACGGCGCACCAGACGCTCCGGCCACGGTCCGGATGCGCCTGAGGCCAACGACAACTCGCCTGCGTCGCCATGGCCAAAGCCCGCGACGCCCGCCCCGCATCCAACATGAAGAGGAGACCCCCATGAACGCCCCCGCCCCGTTTTCCCAGCTCCTGCGCGCCGAATGCCAGGAAGACTGGCAGGCCGCCATCCAGCACCGCTTCGTCGACGAGATCTTTGCCGGCACGCTCGCCAGCGAGCACCTGCGCCACTACCTGGTACAGGACTACCAGTTCATCGATCGCTTCGTCGCCCTGCTGGGCGCAGCCATCGCATCGGCCGACCAGTACGCGGCGCGCGTGCGCTTCTCGCAGTTCGCTGCCATGATCACCAGCGACGAGAACACCTATTTCCAGCGCTGCTTCGACCTGCTGCGGGTGCCCACCATCGAGCGCACCACCCCCACGCTGGACAACGTCACCCTGCAGTTCCAGGATCTGATGCGCGAGGCAGCCGAAACCCGCCGCTACGCCAGCGCGCTGGCCGTGCTTTGCGTGGCCGAAGGCCTGTACCTGGAATGGGCTGATCAGCCCGGACGTGCCCTTCCCCCCGAGTTCCAGCACGCCGAATGGATCACGCTACACGCCAACGACTTCTTCCGCGACTTCGTGGCCTGGCTGCGCAGCGAGCTGGATCGTGTCGGAGCAACCGTCCCCGTCGAACAGCAGGACGAGGCACGTCGCTTCTTCCATCGCGCCGTGGCATTGGAGAGGGCCTTCTTCGACTCGGTCTATACTGGACGCTGAATCCGGGGAAAGATCTGCCCATCGATGCCTGCCGGTTTGCATGAACCGCAGACCGTCACGCAGGTCCCATGCCCAAGCAGAACATCGTCCCCCGGAACGAGGAGGCTCCGCATGACACATCCCCGCCATCCCATCCAGACCCGCCGCGTGTATGATCCCGTCGCGCCCGGGGACGGCACCCGCGTCCTGGTCGACAGACTGTGGCCGCGAGGCATGCGCAAGGAAGACGCGCCCTTTCAGCTCTGGATCAAGGACGCGGCTCCCAGCAGCGAGCTGCGCCACTGGTTCGGCCACGACCCTGAACGCTGGCAGGAGTTCCGAAAGAAATACGAAACCGAACTTTCTGCCAATCTTTCGGCATTGCAGCCGCTGCTGGACATCGCCCGACAAGGCACCCTCACACTGCTGTACGCCGCCCATGACGAAACCCACAACAACGCCGTGGTGCTGGCCGAGTATCTACAGAATCTGCTGGCGCACCACAAGTCCGACTGACGCCTTGTCATCAGACGGTTTCACATGGAGGGCATTCAGTACAGGTAAGTCGCCGTCACACCTACTGTCCGGCCGGGTGCAATCTGCGCAAAGTTGCCCGTGGTGCCGTAAGAGAAGCCATAGGTTCGATAGTCCTGATCCATCAGGTTCTGGGCGTAGAACATCAATTCCAAATTGTGGGTCGGTTGCCAGCCCAGCCCCGCATCCACGACGGTGTATGCGCCCTGGTGCAGGGTATTGGAACTATCAAAGTAATGCGCCCCCACGCGGCGCACGGTCAGCTGTGGTCGCAGGACAGTATCACTCACGGAAACATCCCCCTTCACGGCCAGCGTCATGCCATACTTGGGTACCATCGGCACATCGTTGTGCGCACAACCGGTACATGCTCTGGAATTCTCGAAGCGACGGAAAGTCGCCTTATTGATGAAACCTCCCACACTGAGCGCCCATTGCCGAGTGACGCTCCATTCGGTATTGAACTCCATGCCCACCGAGCGGGTATCGCCCACGTTCCTCAGCGTCTGGTTACCCATATCTCCGTCGCCGTAAAGCTGCACATCCTTGCTGTCCACCCGGTAGAGGGCAATACTTCCGTTTACGTCATACCCCGCGTAGCGCATGCCTGCCTCGTAGCTGATCGAACGTTCGCGGCCATATCCGGTAGCGTCGTCCACACTTGATGGTGCCAGGTTATATCCCAGTGGCTTGTAGCCCTGCGCCACATTGATGTAGCCGCGCCAATTGGGGCTGAACTGGTAGCCTGCGGCCAAGTGGCCGAGCCACGTCGTCTGATCACTGGAAGCCTGCCCCCGGAAGGTACCGCCCATCGTGCCGCCCTGGAAGCGGGTATTGGCTTCGTCCCGGCTAACGCGCAGACCTGCCATGGTGTCAGCCTTGGGGCTCAGATGCCAGGTCACGTCACCGTAGGCTGCCAGTGCTTCGCTGTGGTTGCCGGACGACGAATCCATGACTCTGACAAAACTGGGAAACACCATGTCGAACTGATAACCGCGTGACATATCCACCTCTTGCCGATAAAGGCCAAACACCGCGTCCCAGACGCGGGAAGACGCCTCCCCTTGTTGCGGAGAACGTGTCGACAGGCGCAATTCCTGGGTATTCTGTTTCCAATGCTCGGCAAACTGTGGGAAATACGCATCCAGCGGCCATTGACGTTCTGTATGCACCCGTTGACTACTGACAACAGCGTTCAAGCGCCAGATGCCGAAATCATATTGACCATTGACGGCGGCGCTGTTGGCGCAGCGCTTCTGATAGAAATTACGGTAGGCTTCCGGAAGGTTGGACAGCACGTAGGCCCTCCGCGACTTGTAGTCGTCGAACAGCGTGTAGGCTTCCTGGTCGCCCGTGGCGCAATCTCGACCAGCGGTCATCCACACTTCCCATGGACTGCCGCTCGGCGCCAAGCGAAGCTTGGCATTGCCGGCACGCGAACGCACGCCTCCCAGCTGATCGCTGCCGATCACATCGCTACGCAGGTCGCCATTGACGTCATTACCCAGGAGAGAGACTGCACCATACAGAAGATCCTCAATCAATGGGCCTGAACCCTCGACCTGCAATTGATAGCCATCCCGATTCGATACTCCAGCACGTGCAGCGAATTCGGGAATTCTGCCCGGCTTTCGGGACACAATATTGAGCACGCCACCCTGGGCACTCTTGCCATACAGCGTACCTTGTGGCCCCTTGAGCAGCTCCACCTGCTCGACGCCCAGCAAGGACTGGGCGGCAAAGGTCGATAGCTGTGGCACGCCATCCACATACACCGTCAGCGCTGGGTTGTAGAAATCCTGCGCCGAGGTTACGCCACGCAGCGTGATGATTGGGAACAGGAACGTCGCACTGTGCGACGTGTATAACTCTGGAAAAACACGACTCAACTCCAAAGTGGACGTCACCTGGTCATCATCCAGCGACGTGCGGTCGACCACGCTGGCAGAACCATTAAGCCTTCCCAAGGTTTGGCCGCGCTTGCTGGCTGAAACGACCACAGGGGCAAGAACTGCAGACCCATCATCAGTTCGAGACACACTTCGCGCATGAATTTCACACGTCCATGACATGAAATGGATGGACAGCATCGCAATACTAAGGATCCTGAGTTGGAAACGCATGGTTAAAGGCTCCTCCTTACATCATGGAATGGCAAATCATCATGACTCCCCCACATGCCAATGCTTGACGCTCTGCTGGGCCCGCCACATCTGCGCATAGCGACCATTGCTAGCCAACAGATCGGCATGCCTGCCTGACTCGACCACACAGCCGTCATCGATCACCAGAATCTGCTCGGCAGCGGCAATGGTGGACAAGCGATGCGCAATGACGATTACCGTACGCTCGCGCACAAGTTCGTCAATGGCGCGCTGCACGGCTACTTCACTCTCGGCGTCCAATGATGCGGTCGGCTCGTCAAGAATGACGATGGGGGCGTTCTTGAGAATTGCGCGAGCAATGCTGATGCGCTGACGTTCGCCGCCCGACAGCCTGCCACCGATGTCTCCCACCCGCGTCTGGTACCCCTCGGGAAGACGGGTGACGAACTCATGGCAGTAGGCAGCACGGCCGGCCGCTTCGACCTCCTCGTCGCTGGCCTCTGGTCGGGCCATGCGGATATTGGCCATGATGCTGTCGTCGAACAGGTACACGTCCTGGAACACTGCCGAGATCAGGCCATTGAGAGTCTCTGGCGCGATGGTGCGGATGTCCACGCCGCCGATGACGATACGCCCCGCCTGCGGATCGGCGTGGCGCATCAACAGACGTGCCACCGTGGACTTGCCGGAGCCTGAAGGGCCAACCAGCGCCGTCAGGCTGTGCTCGGGCAAGCGGGCGCACAGATCACGCAGCGTCGGATTGCTGGATGAGGCATAGGCAAAGCGCACGCCCTCGAAGGCGACATCGAATCGTTCAGGAACCCGCGAGGGTGTTTGCTGCGACAACGGAGCAATCCCGAGCATGGCGTCGATCTTGCCCAGTGCCGCCTCGACCATGTCGATTACCTTCGCATACAGCACGAAGGTCGCCAGCGGTTCAGCAAAGCGCAAGGCGATCACCATCATCGCCGCCAGCACGACAATGTCCAACGACCCTTGCACGACGAAGAGTGCACCCGAGAACATCACCAGCAGGATCGCCAGCTCCATCACCGTCGCCAGGATCAGGTTTGGCTTGGCACCTTTTTGCTGGCCGATGGTCTGGATCTTCTCCAGTTGTACGAAGCTGGCGTGCAGGTACTCGGCCTTTTCTCCGGTACAACATGCCGCCCGCAGTTCCGGTAACCCCTGGACGTATTCGAGAATGTCCGAACTGACCCGCTCATGGGCATCAGCCAGCATGCGCATGCCCCGCCCATAGGCGGGGCGACGCCAGCGGTACAACGGAATCAGCAAAGGGAATACCAGCAGCAGGATCACTCCCATGCGCCAATCGAAGTACAAGACCACCAGCGCCACCGTGACCGGCGTGAACAGGGCGCTCGCCATCATGTTGGCAATGGTCAGGATGTAGCTGAGCGTCTCGTCCACGTTCCCCAGCAAGGTTGCGTTGACACTGCCAGCACGCTTGTCCTGCAGCACCTCCAGCGGAATGCGGCGCAGTTGCGCACCCAGTTCGGAACGCAGCTCATAGGTGCTACGCACCATGTCGCCTCGGTAGTCGAAACCCTGCGCCCACCAGCGGATCACTGTACTTGTCAGCATCAACGCCGTCATTGCCAGCAACCAGGGCAGCGCCACCGGCCAACGGACTCTCGGTATCAAGGCCTGAAACAGCGGTATCAGGCATGCCAGCGCCAGACCCTGCACAATGGCGGCCAAGGCCAGACTGATCAGGCTGGCGCGTAGCCTGGGGGCACGGCCGCGAGCAATGCTCATCAGCTGATGCCAGGTCTTGTATAGGGGCGTGATGCGCTGACCAGGTTCTGCAATGCTCATGTCCGTGCTCCCAGCAGCGCCCAGTCCTGCGCCTTCTCATAGTTGCTCCACATCCGCGCATATACACCGCCTTGCGCCACCAGGGCATCGTGCCGGCCCTGCTCGACCAGCCGCCCTTGGTCGAACACCAGAATCTGGTCTACATTGCGAATAGTGGAGAGTCGATGTGCCACCATCAGCACCGTTTTTCCCCGCATCAGGTTGGAAAGCGCCGCCACCAGCGCAGCCTCGTTTTCCGGATCAGCAAAGGCGGTGACTTCGTCCAGCACCAGAATGGGTCGATTCTGTAGAATGGCTCGGGCGATGGTAATGCGCTGGCACTGCCCGCCGGAGAGGAACACGCCACGTTCGCCAACGGGCGTGTTGTAGCCTTGCGGCAGCCGTTCGATGAACTCGTGCGCCTGCGCGGCGCGTGCTGCGGCCTTCACATCCTCCATCGTCGCACTCTCCAGTCCGAGGCGAATGTTGTTGGCGATAGTGTCAGCAAACAGAAAAGAGTCCTGGAACACGAATGCGACGTGCTGCATCAGCACATCGGGCTGCATCTCGCGCACCCCCACGCCGCCGACCTTGATGCATCCCGCGCTGACATCCCAGAAGCGCGAAATCAGCTTGGCCACCGTGGTCTTACCCGCACCAGATGGTCCGACCAGAGCCGTCACCGTACCCTGTGGCACCTCGAAGCTCACGCCCTGCAACACCAAAGGCCCATCGCTGGTGTAGCGGAAATCCACCTGATCGAAGCAGACCGCCCCATCCATCGGCTCCCTGGACTGCTGCGCCTGCAGCAAGGACAGCTCCGGCTCGGCCATCACCTCCTGGATGCGGTGGATACTCATCTGTGTCCTGGCGACCAGATGCCTGAGCGACATCAACGGCAGCAGCGACTCGGCCATGCCGGTGCCCACCAACAGTACGGCCAGCCAAGTGACTGCATCCATTGCGTCACGGCTGATCAACCATCCGCCCAGCCATGCCAGCACTACCAGCGTCGGCAGGGGGTTGAGGATTGCCACCGACAACCGCGAAGGAAAACCTGCCATGCGGTACCACGCAAGTACCACCGACATGAACGCATCAAGCGCACGCTGATAGCGCTGGAACGTGGTCGTGCCAGTATCGAAGGTTCGCACCACCGGCATCGCCTGAACATATTCGACGATCGCCTTGCTTACATTCTCTCCTGCGACGTGATAGCGCTGCATCATTTCTCCACTGCCACGCATGGCTAGCGATACCGCCGCCATACCGATAGCCAGCACCGCAGTGGCCGCCAGTGCCAGACGCCAGTCCAGCCACCAAAGCAGTATGAAGGTGAGTACCGGCGACACGTAAGCCCGCGCATACAACGGTGTGCTGTCCGCCACGAACACGTGCAATGCCTTCACGTCGTCCATCATCACCTTGGCCAGCGCACCGGAGCCTGTCTGCTGCACATAGCCCAGCGGCACTCGCGCCAGATGCCGGGCCAGATCGGTGCGAAGCCGGTTTTCCAGACTGAAGGCCGCGTAATGCGACTGATTGAATGCCGACAGCCGCAACACGAAAGCCAGAACCGTCAACGTCGCCGCCAGCCCAAACGGCAGCCAGGGCCAGCGGCCCGGCTCGGCCAGCAGGGCGGCCACTGACCAGGCCAGCAAGGCCAGCACACCGAGCGTACAGACCGAACTCAGGCCTGCCAAGATCATGGCAAAGCGGATCTGACCTTGTACCGGTCGCATAATGGCCCAGACCCCACCGCACAATCCAGCCTCTAGCCTATCCGACATGGACAGCTCCTTGAGACGACGAAGGCACGGCTTGTTCCAGGCGCGCGTGATGCCGAACCAGAACAGCAGCGACGATCGATAGCCCCGCTGCCAGACCAAAGCAGAAGTAATAGCCCAGATGCTCAGCCAACCAGCCGCCGGCCACGCCACCCGCCATCGCCAGCAGCGCATCGGCACTTTGAAACACCGTGAAATCCACCCCCGCCTGCAAGGGGGACGTCAGGTTCATCAGTGCCGAACATAGAGCCACCCAAACAAAGCCCAGAGCCGCAAGCATCAGCCCCACCAGAGCCATCAGCACCGGCAAAGGAGCCGAGGATGCCGCCAAGGTCAGCGTTATCAGCACCAACGCCTCCAGGCTTACCGCTATCCACACCGCCCGCCAGCCCGGCGCGGCCCGCACAAGTAACCCGCCCAACATCGCGCCGGTCAAGCCCGCGCCGATATGCAACGAACCGAACAACCAGCCCAGTTGCTCCAAGCTAAGCCCCTTGTCGAGGAGAAAGGGACCAAACATGCCCAGCGTCAGACGTACGCCAATGCTGGAGAGCAGCATCAACAACAGGCCCATGCGCACCTGGGAGCGACGCAGAGCGTTCAGCAGACTGGGACGATGATCCATGTCCAGCGCAGCATCGCGCGGCGGCTCACGCAGCAGTAGCATAGGTAGCCCCAGCAGCACGATGGCCAAACTTACAGCCACCAACGCTACAGGCCAGCCCGCCTTGTCCGCTACCAGCAAAAAACCACCGGCGCCGAGCATTGCGCCAACATAGCTGCCGCCTACCTGCACCACGTTACCCCAGCCACGCCACTTTCCCGCCAATTGTTCCACCGTAAAACCATCACAGGCCACATCAGTGCTGGCCGATACCAACGCCACCAGCAGCAGACTACCCAGCAGCCGCACAGCAAAGCTGCCCAGCGGCGCATGGCTCATCCAACCTGCCAGTCCCATCCCCGCCAGAATGGCTGCCATAATCCATTGCCCCGCCAGTACCAGGGCGCACGAGCGACGCTCCGGCCGACCCAAAGGAAGGCGCCTGCGCTCTATCCAGGGCGCCCAGAGAAAGCGAATGCCCCACGGCACCCATAACAGGGCAGTCAACCCTGCAACCGTCAGCGAAGCGCCCTCGCTGCGCAACAACGATGGCAACGCCTGTGTGGCCAATGCTGTGACGATGGTCTGGCTGATGTAAATGCCGGCAATAGCCATCAGCACACGAGCCGACGTCACGCGGTGCGAAGCAGAAGAAATCGTGGACATACGACGAAGAACTCACGGCTCGAACAGCTGTCATGTTGAGTGGATACTCGGTGGGCCCGCTATTCACATGATGAATCCAAGTATTCAAGGGCCATCTCCCGTGTATACTGAGAATTGTTATTGTTGAGAATCCAAGCAAACTGCGCTAACGGTTTACGGAAAAAATTTGATGCTTTCAGGATATATTTATGGCATTGATCAGCGAGCCGACCTTGGATCATGCACTTGATCCGAGCAAACTTCAGGAAGGTAGTCTTGAAGGCGTGCCAAAGAATTGGCGGCATGCCGTGCATACGTATCAGTCCAGCGAAGGACTCTACATCAGCTGCATCAGCGGCCGTCCAGGCAGCAATTGGTCATTCCAGGCATCTGGCCCTGCTGCCTTCAGCGTCAATATCCTGCTTGAAGGGCACATGCAAACCGCCTTCGACGACGGCGCGGTCGTCAATGTCAGCGCTGGCTCCACCATCCTGATGGCCTCGGGTGAACCGGCCTCCGGCTGGGATGTGCTTGATGGCCAGACCAACAGTACCTTCCGCCTGATCAGCATTCACATGCCGGCAGACGCTATGACCAGCCTGACCGGGCTGAACATGGACGGACTGCGCCGCCGCGCCCGTACGTTGGCAGGCGACCAGCCGCATATCAACGCCTTCCTCGGCGTGGTGCCATCCTCCAGCACGTTGCAACGTGTAGCCTGCGACTTGCTCGGCTTCGTCTGCAGCTATGCTGGCCCTTGCCTGTCCCGCGACCTGTACCTGCGCGCCAAGGCCATGGAAGCCATCGCCTGCTTCGTACAGGAAAACTTGGAGCAGGCCGACATACCGCTGCCCGTACCGGGTGACCGACAACGACTAATCGAAGCGCGGGCGCTGCTGGAGCAGAACTACAGCCAAGGGTGGACCGTTCAATCACTGGCCCGCGCCGTAGGCCTGAACGAAAAACGCTTGCAACAAGGCTTCCAGGCACTTTACAGCTGCCCGGTGCATGCATGCCTGACACGCATCCGACTTAACGCCGCGGTCGCCATGCTCAAGCGTGGCACCAGCGTCACCGAGACCGCCGTCTGCTGTGGTTTCGCCAACCTCAGCCACTTCAGCCGCATATTCCGCGGCCACACCGGCATCACGCCCAAGCAATGCGCCTTGGGCATCAGCCCGCACATCTCGCGCCAAGACACTGCAGCGGTGCGCTTGGTCTGATCCCGCCGCCCCTGGCGTGAGGCGGGCTTCGTACTGAATGCGCAGGGGCAAGTACTGTATGCTCGGCAGCCGTTCAGAGATATCTTGATTCTGAATGCCAGCTTCCGCACTCAGCCTCCGGATGCAGCCCGCCACGTACAGCCTTCCATCCAGAACCCACCATGCCCCGATTCGCCGCCAACCTCTCCTTCCTGTACACCGACCTGCCCTTCCCGGAACGCTTTGCCGCCGCCGCCCGGGACGGCTTTCGGGCTGTGGAATACCTGTTCCCCTACGAGCATGAGGCCGAAACCCTAGCCCGCCTACTGAAGGAAAACGGCCTGCAGCAGGCGCTCTTCAATGCCCCGCCCGGCAACTGGGAAGCGGGTGAACGTGGTCTGGCGGCCCTGCCCGGCCGCGAAGCGGAATTCCTGCAGGGCATTGAGCGCGCCCTGCAATACGCCCGAACGCTGCACTGCCCGCGCATCCATGTCATGGCAGGCCTGAAACCCGTCACCGCTGACACCTTGGCATGCTGGCAGCAGAACCTGCAGCGGGCCACCACCCTGGCCGCCCAGGCGGGCGTGCAGATTCTCATCGAACCCATCAACAGCCGCGACATGCCGGGTTACCTGCTGGATTCACTGGACACGGCCGAGGCCCTGCTGGAACACAACCCCGCACTGAAGCTGCAGCTGGACCTCTACCACCTGCAGATCATTCGGGGCGATCTCTCCGTGCTGCTGCGCCGCCTCGTTCCCACGGGTCGTGTCGGCCACATCCAGATTGCCGGCGTCCCCGACCGCCATGAACCCGACACCGGTGAAGTGAACTACCCCCACCTATTCCGCCTGCTGGACGAGCTGGACTACGACGGCTGGATCGGTTGCGAATACCGCCCCGCCCGAGGCCAGGCTCCCCATGCCACCCGCGACGGCCTGGGGTGGATGAAGGCCTGGCTGTAACGGCAAGGAATCAGGCAGCAGCAGCGCCCCACTCCACCACCACCGGCGTGTGGTCGCTGGGCTTTTCCAGCTTGCGCGGCCCCTTGTCGATCCAGCAGCGCCCCACCATCGGCTTCAGCTCGTCCGACACCAGAATCAGGTCGATGCGCAGCCCCGCATTGCGCCGAAAGCCCAGCGCCCGGTAGTCCCACCAGCTGAACAGCTTCGGCGGCTGCTCGAACAGCCGGAACGCATCATGCAGCCCCAGCGCCAGCAGCCCCTGCAGGGCCTCTCGCTCCGGCCCCGACACCAGAATGCCATCGGCCCACACCGCCGGATCATGCACATCCGCATCCGCTGGCGCAATATTGAAATCCCCAGCCAGGATCACTCCCGTATCCGGCTCATCCCGTCGCAGCTGCGCAATCCATTCCTGCAGCGACGCAATCCAGCCCAGCTTGTAGACATACTTCTCACTGCCCACCGCCTGCCCATTGGGGAAATACGCCCCGATCACCCGCACCGGCCCCGCCGCCGTCTGGAACCGCGCCGACACCAGCCGCCGCTGCACATCCTCATGGAGCGGATTGTTCAGCTGAACCCCATCCGGCACATACCCCGCCTCCTTCCGATACAGCAGCGCCACCCCGTTGTACGTCGGCTGCCCGGTAAAGATCACCCCATACCCCGCCGCCTCGATCTCGTCCTTCGGAAACTTGTCATCCGTCAGCTTCGTTTCCTGCAGGCACAGGAAATCCACCGGATTGGCCGCCAGCCAGTCCAGCACATGCTGCAGACGCATCTTCAACGAATTGACATTCCATGTCGCCAACTGCATTCAGGCGCTCCTTAGATCCACTCAAGAAAATAGAAAAGAATCACGAAACCTGGCCCGCCCCCCGTAAGCCACAAGGAGGCGGGACACAGACGTATCCGCCGACGAATCAAACATTGGAACCCAACCATCCAACCCGCAGGCCACAAGGAGCCGGGGCGCGGAGGTATCTGCCGACGAATCCATTACCGCCTGCGGTTGTGAGGAGGTAGATGCCGCAGTGCCCCGGCTCCGTCTCACGCAAGACCACACCCCACTTCGAAGCCCCATCTGACCTGCTCAAAAACCCTCATCCGCAGCCCGATCCAGCCATCACTCCCCCGGATACACCAACCCCCACTGCCGTCGAACCTCCGTCAGCACCGACATCACATCCCGGCTCAGCGTCAGCTGCCGCACCTCGTCATCCGGCACCGGCGTCTCCACACCGGCTTCCCGCAACGATGGCGGCACCCCGTCGCCCCCACCCTGGCGCATGTCCAGATAATGCTGCATGTCCGCCACCTCGTAGCGCAGCGCATCCTCGCGCCGGCCCACGCGGATCGTTTCCGAACGCGCGTCGTCCGTCCAGTGCACCGTCGCCTCGTCGGCGCGCGGATACTCATTGATCTCGATATAGCCCTTCTCGCACACCACCACGCCCCGCTTGGGCTGCTTGGCCCGCAGACTCAGCGCCATCACCACCAGCTGGTTCCGGTCGTTCTTCAGGATGATGCCCGACTGATCATCCACACCTGTCGGCGCCATCTCCACCGTGGTCAGCACCTGATGCGGGGCCGAATCCAGGAACCAGCGCGCAAAGGCCGTGGCATAGACACCAATGTCCAGCAGCGCCCCGCCGGCCAGATCGCGGCTGAAGAAGCGGCTCTGCGGATCCAGCACCCGCCAGCTGCCGAAGTTCACCTGCACCAGCCGCACCCTGCCCAGCGCCCCCGAATCCACAAGCGCCCGCAATCGGCGGTACAGCGGCATGTGGTAGATGGTCATCGCCTCGGCCACCACCACGCCCTGCGCGCGGGCCAGCAGCACCACCTCGGCCAGCTGCCGGGCGTTCAGCGTGATGGCCTTCTCGCACAGCACGTGCTTGCCAGCCTGCACGGCCGCCTTCATCCAGGCGTGGTGGGAGTCGTGCGGCGAGGCGATGTAGATCACGTCCAGGTCAGGATCCTGCAGCATGGCCTCGGGGCTGGCGTGCACCCGGTCGATGCCGTAGCGTCCGGCCAGGGTACGCGCCGTTTCCTCGCGGCGGCTGGCAATGGCCTGGATGCCCCCATTGACGGCCTGCAGCGCCGCCGCCATGCCATTGGCCGCCGCCCCTGCGCCCAGAATGCCCCAGCGCCACGATCCCTGTGTCATGTCCGATGTCCTCCTGCAGGAAGGCCACGACCGGCCGACCCGACCGTCGTGGCGAAAGATGGATCCTCGTGATTCTGCCTGAAGCACCCCCACCGGCGAGATAGAATCACCCCCGACCGTGATGGGGCCCGCCCCGGCGCCCGATCACCAACCCTGGATCAAACACCCCATGCTGACCTTCCAACAGATCATCCTGCGCCTGCAGGAATACTGGGACAAACAGGGCTGCGCCCTGCTGCAGCCCTACGACATGGAAGTGGGCGCCGGTACCTTCCATACCGCCACCTTCCTGCGGGCCATCGGCCCCGAGCCCTGGCGCGCGGCCTACGTGCAGCCCTCGCGCCGTCCCAAGGATGGCCGCTACGGCGAGAACCCCAACCGCCTGCAGCATTACTACCAGTACCAGGTGGTGCTCAAGCCCGCGCCCCCCGACATCCTGGACCTGTACCTGGGATCGCTGAAGGCCCTGGGGCTCGACCCGCAGGCCAACGACATCCGCTTCGTCGAGGACGACTGGGAATCGCCCACGCTGGGCGCCTGGGGTCTGGGCTGGGAAGTCTGGCTCAACGGCATGGAGGTCACGCAGTTCACCTACTTCCAGGAAGTGGGCTCGCTCAAGTGCCTGCCCACCACTGGCGAGATCACCTACGGTCTGGAGCGGCTGGCCATGTACCTGCAGAAGGTCGAGAACCTCTTCGACCTGCAGTGGGCGCCCGGCATCACCTACCGTGACGTGTTCCACCAGAACGAGGTCGAGCAGTCCACCTACAACTTCACCCTGGCCGACACGAAGATGCTGTTTGCGCACTTCGACGACTACGAGCGCGAGGCACGCAACCTCATCGAGGCCAAGCTGGCGCTGCCCGCCTACGAGATGGTCATGAAGTGCTCGCACACCTTCAACCTGCTGGATGCGCGCGGCGCCATCTCCGTCACGGAACGGGCCGCCTACATCGGCCGGGTGCGTGCGCTGGCCCGTGGCGTGGCGCAGGCCTACTACGAATCGCGTGAGCGACTGGGTTTCCCGATGATCACCGCCGAAGACCACGCCAAGCTGGGAGCACGTCCATGAACCAGGCCACGAACCACCCCGCCCTGCTGGTCGAGCTGCTGACCGAAGAGCTGCCGCCGCACGCCCTCACCCGGCTGGCTGACAGCTTCGCCCAAGGCATCCGCACGCGGCTGGCCTCTCGCCAGCTGCTGGCCGACGAAAACGCCCACCCCGACATCTATGCCACCCCGCGCCGGCTGGCCGTACGCCTGCCCCGCGTTCGCGCCCAGGCCGATGCCCGAGAGATCCAGATCAAGGGGCCGTCGGTGGCCGTGGGCCTGAACGCCGATGGCCAGCCCACCATGGCACTGATCAAATGGGCCGAGAAACAGGGAGCTGAGGTCTCGGCGCTTACCCGTGGCCACGACGGCAAGCAGGACGTCTTCTACTGGGCCAGCACCCAGCCTGGCGCCGTGCTGGCTGACGTCATCGGCGAGATCATCATCGAGACCCTGGCGCAGCTGCCCATTCCCAAGTTCATGACCTACCAGCTGGCCGACGGGCTCACCACCGTCAGCTTCGTGCGTCCGGCCCACCGGCTGGTGGTGCTGCACGGAGATGCCGTGCTGCCCTGCACGGTACTGGGCCTGGCGGCCGATCGCATCACTGACGGCCACCGTTTCCTGTCCGGCGGACCCATCACGCTGGAAAACGCCGACAGCTACGCCCGTCAGCTGCGCGAGCAGGGCCACGTGGAGCCCGAATACCAGGCGCGCCGCGTGATGATCGCCAACGAGCTGGCCCACGCCAGCCAGCAGAACGGCGGCATTCTGGCCGTCAACGACGAGGAGCAGCAGCAGGTCACGGCCCTGCTGGACGAAGTGGCGGCACTGGTGGAATGGCCGGCCGTCTACACCGGCCAGTTCGACCCGGCCTTCCTGGCCGTGCCGCAGGAATGCCTGATTCTCAGCATGCGCACCAACCAGCGCTATTTCCCGCTGTTCGAGACCAACGGCAAGCTGAAGAACCAGTTCCTGATCGTCTCCAACATGCGCATCGACGATCCGTCCGGCATCATCGACGGCAACGAGCGCGTGGTGCGCCCGCGCCTGGCCGATGCCCAGTTCTTCTTCGACCAGGACCGGCGCGAGACGCTGGCCTCGCGGCTGCCGCAGCTGGCCCAGGTGGTCTACCACGCCCGGCTGGGCACCCAGGCCGAGCGCAGCGAGCGCATTCGCCGGCTGGCAGCGGCCCTGGCACCCGCCACGGGGGCCCCGGTGGCCGACGCCGAACGGGCCGCGCAGCTGGCCAAGACCGACCTGCTCACCGGCATGGTGGGCGAGTTCCCCGAGCTGCAAGGCACCATGGGCCGCTACTATGCGCGGCACGACGGTGAGAGCGAAGCCGTGGCCGATGCCATCGCCGAGCACTACCAGCCGCGCTTTGCCGGCGATGCCCTGCCCGCCTCACCCACCGGCCTGGCCCTGGCCCTGGCCGACAAGCTGGAAACGCTGGCCGGCATCTGGGGCATCGGACAGCGCCCCACCGGTGACAAGGATCCGTTCGCGCTGCGCCGGCATGCACTGGGCGTCGTGCGCATCCTGATCGAAGGCAAGCTCACCCTGTCGCTGCCGGCCCTGCTGGAACAGGCTTTCTCGGTGTTCGACAAGCTGCCGGCGCCCACTGTTGCCGACGCTGCAGCTTCCGACAAGGCCGCCGCAACTGGCAAGAAAGGTCGCAAGGAGGCTGCACCGCAGCCCTTCACGGCCGACGTGCCGGGTCTCTCCGCCTTCGTCGCCGACCGGCTGCGCAGCTACCTGCGTGACCGGGGCTTTGCCGGCACCGACATCGAGGCCGTGCTGGCCACCGGTCTGGATCGGCTGGACCTGCTGGAAGCCCGGCTGGCTGCCCTGGCCGCCTTCCGCCGCCTGCCCGCCTTCGAGTCGCTCACGGCCGCCAACAAGCGCATCGGCAACATCCTGCGCAAGTCGGCCGGCGAAGGCGCGGCAGACGACAAGGCTGCCGTGGACCCTGCCCTGCTGAAGGAAGCAGCCGAGCGCGATCTGAACGACGCTCTGGTCAAGCTGCAGCCGCAGGTGCAGGCCCACCTGCAGCAGCAGGACTTCACCGCCGCCCTGCAGGCGCTGGCGGCGCTGCAGGCGCCTGTGGATGCCTTCTTCGAGCAGGTGATGGTGAACGCCGAGGATCCGGCGCTGCGCCGTAACCGCCTGGCACTGCTGGGTGGGCTGCATGCGCTGATGAACCAGGTCGCCGACCTGTCGCAACTGTAAGAAGGACCCGATCATGCTTGCCGCCATCCGCTCGGTGCTGTTCATCCTGATCATGGCCATCACCGTCACGATCTATGCCACCGCCACCGTGCTGTGCTTCTTCCTGCCGGTGAAGGTGCGCTATGCCATCGCTTCCAGCTGGCCACGCCTGATGCTGCAGGTGGGCCGCTGGCTGTGCGGCATGCGCTGGCGGGTCATCGGCACCGAGAACCTGCCCGACGGGCCGGCCATCGTGCTGGGCAAGCATCAGTCCACCTGGGAAACCTTCTTCCTGCTGTGCCACATGCCGCGTCCGGCGGCTTTCGTCTTCAAGCGGGAGCTGCTGTTCATCCCGTTCTTCGGCTGGGCCATCGGCATGCTGGACATGATGCACATCGACCGCCGCCATGGCCGGCGCGCCTTTGAATACATCGTCAGGAGCGCCGGCAAGCAGCTGCACAAATACGGTCGCTGGATCGTCATGTTCCCGGAAGGCACACGCTCGAAGCCCGGTCAGCAGCAGCCCTACAAGTCGGGCGGCGCCCGGCTGGCGCTGAAGAACGACACGCCCATCGTGCCGGTGGCCGTCAATTCCGGTCGCTGCTGGCCCAAGAAGCCCTTCATCAAGCAGCCTGGCCTGATCACCGTGTCGTGGGGGTCGGTCATTTCCGTGGCAGGCAAGACGGCCGAGCAGATCAACCAGGAAGTCGAGCTGTGGATCGAGACCGAGATGCGCCGTATCGACCCGGACAGCTATCCGCCGGGCGACGTGCCGCCCATTGCCCGGGAAATCGCCGAGACCGCCCGGAAGAGTGCGTCCGCTGCGGATGATGCCCAGGAAGAGGCATCCTCCCGGCCGGCAGCCGACAACGCGGCCGTAGCCGGACAGCCCCGCGCTGAAGGCAGTCCATCGGCTTGAGAAGGCTTCGCCACATCCCCACCTGTACAGGGCGCCCCACTGATGGGCGCCCTTTTTCCATCCGAGGAACGATTCGTCCGTGGGCCTTTTCTCCCTGGGAAAATCCCCTTTTTCCAACCCCTTCCCGCGCAAGCCAACGGCCCGCCCCCGGCATGAGGACGCCCCCGTCGCGCCTTGTTCACTGGTGCTTTCGGCCCATGGCCAGACGCAGCAGGTCACGTATCACGTGCGACGCTCGGCGCGTGCGCGACGCGTGGGCCTGCGGATCGACGCCGAAGGACTGGAAGTGGTACTGCCGCAGCGCGCACGGCTTGACCAGACCGCCATCGAGCACACCATCCGTGAACACGAGGCATGGATCGTGCAGAAGCTGGCGCTCTGGCAGCAGCGAGCCGTGGCCCGCGAAGCAAGACGCCCCCGCTACACCGACGGCGGCATCATCCCGCTGCTGGGTGAACCCATCACGCTACGTACCCTGCCACATAGTGAACACCGCCGCAGCCAGGTGCAACAGATGGGGGCCGAGCTGTGGATCAGCGGCCCGGCAGCCCACGACGACGCGCTGCTGAAGGCGGCCGTGCACGCCTGGCTGAAGAAATTTGCAGCAGCGCTTTTCCGCGAACGGATGCAGCCCTTCGTGCAGAAACTGGGGCGTGCCCCCAGCCGCGTGAGTCTGAACGCCGCCCGCACCCGCTGGGGCAGCTGCAGCCGCGACGGCAGCATCCGTCTCAACTGGCGGCTGGTGCAGTATGCCCCCGAGCTGATCGACTACGTGATTGCCCACGAGCTGGCCCACCTGACGGAACTGAACCACAGCCCCCGCTTCTGGGCACAGCTGGAAGCGCTGATGCCCGACTACCGCCAGTGGCAGCGCCAGCTGGCCGACACGCCGGATGCTCTGGTGGAGTGAATCATCCGGCCGCAGGCGCCGGCATGCCTCCTGCGCCCAGCAGCTGCACCACCATCACCAGACCAACGATCAGGCCCATGATCGTCACGATGGCCAGAATGCCGCCGAGGATGATGCCGCCGATGCCGTAGCCAAGACTGGCTTTTGGAATGGCGCCGGACATGGCATTGGCGCCCACCCAGATGGCATAGAACCATACCAGGGTGACAAGCGACTCGGGCACACCCAGCCCACTCAGCAGGAAGCCCAGCAGATCCACGACCAGCCAGGATGCAGCGATCAGGTTGAACAGGTCTCCCTGTCCATCCCAGCGTCCGCCACGCTTCAACCACCAGCGGCAGAAGCCGTATATGACCCAGAAGGCCAGCCACATCGTCACCACACCAATGCCGATCCGCCCCCACAGGGGCAGCGCGACCGGATGAGGGGCGTCGGGCGCAGTCCCCGCCATGTTCGGGTCCAGCCCGCTGCAGATGCCCAGCAGGGTAATGGCCACGACCGACTGCCAGCGCGCGAACCGGAACCGCTCGAACGGCTGTTCATGCAGCAGGAATGCGAAGATGCTGGTCTGAATCACACCCATGAGGCTCTCCTCCTTTCGTCTGGAATGCGGCGCATCAAGGCTTTTCCGAACAGGTCCCGCAAGTAGACGCGCCACAGAACGGGATGCGGGAAAACTTCAAATATATCGAACCACTTCATGCCTCCGTTCTTTCACCCGCTCATGCGCATCAGTTCTGCCTGCATCGGGATGATTCAGCGTGCCGCAGAAGGCACCGCCCCTCCGGATTGAAGCACCAGCTTGATGAATGCCAGGACGATCGCCAGGCCGAAAAGCAGGGCGTAGATCAGGGCAAGACCGTTGACGATGCCGGCGATGCTGTAACCCAGGGTAGCTTTCGGAACAGCGCCAGACATGGCGTTCGCGTTGACCCAGATGGCATAAATCCCGATCGGGACAAGCAGGGTGCCGGCCACACCCAGCGCGTATAGCCCGTAGAGGAGCGCGAAGGGCAGCAGCCATGAGGCAGCCATCAGGTTGAAAAGATCGTCCTTGCCATCCCAGCGCTCACCACGCATCAACCACCAGCGGCAGGCGCGATGGATGATGGAAAATGCCGCCCACGTCAACAGCACGCCAAAGAGCACCTTGACCAACAGAAAGGGCAGCGCAAGGTGGGACGCTTTCAGGGCGTGTCCATGCATGTACCAGGCCAGCCCTTGCAGGACGCCCAGCAAGGTGATGACGAAGTACGATTGCCAGCGTGAGAACCGAAAGCGCTCGAATGGCTGCTCTCGCAACAGGAATGCAGAGATGCCTGTCCGAATAACGTCCATCAGAATCTCCCCTCACCCGAAATGGCACATGAGGGGATTGTCCAATGACGTGCAGACACGGGTACGCCGTAATCAACCTACCCGAGGGGTCTTGCCGCCAGCGCATCGGCCAGCGCATACCAGGCCGTGGCGGGAATCTGCTCAGGCCGCTGGCTCAGGTCCGTCAGCGGCACCAGCCGTGCATCGTCGGCCGCCGCCTTTTCCAGATCGAAGGACGGATGCTGCTGGGCCAACCAGCTGCCCAGTGTCCGGCGCAGCATCTTGCGGCGCTGTGCATAGGCAGCGGCCAGGGAGGCCTCCAGCTGGGCAATGGCGGTCGTGTGCGGCCTGGGCAACGGCACCATGCGCACCACGCTGGAATCCACCTTCGGCGGCGGGTCGAAGGCATCGGGCGGCACGTCGAACAGTTTGGCCACGTGATAGTGGTTCTGCAGAAACACCGTCAGCCGCCCCATGTCGCTGCCCGGTGCCGCCACGATGCGGTCCACCACCTCCTTCTGCAGCATGAAGTGCTGGTCCCGCACACGCTCTGCCACGGCAATGAGATGCAGCAGCAGCGGGCTGGAGATGTTGTAGGGCAGATTGCCGACGATGCGCAGATTCTGGCCAAAACCGCTGAAATCGACCTGCAGCACGTCCTGCTGCACCAGAGACAGCGCGTCACCATACTGCGCAGCCAGCCGGGGTCCGAGATCACGGTCGATCTCGATGACAGTGAGATGGCCCGTCTGAGCCACGAGCGGTGCTGTCAGCACGCCAGTGCCGGGGCCAATCTCGACAAGGTTGTCGCCAGGCCGGGGAGCAATGGCCTGCACGATGGCATCGATGCAGGCGCGGTCTGCCAGGAAGTGCTGGCCGAAGCGCTTGCGGGGGATGACGCCGGCCGGGCGCTTCTCGCGTCCAGCGTCATGTCGGTGGTTCGCCATCGGGTCAGGATTCGTCAGTGCGTGGTGGCTGCGTCGGATTTCTGGCGGTATTCCACGTAGGTGCGGTCACGCAGCTCGCGCAGCCACTGCTGGTAAGCCTCGCCGCCCTTGGCCTCGCGCAGCTTGGCACGGGCCGCATTGCGCAGCCGCTCGGGCGACTCGGTGTCGGTACGCCGGCCCAGCACCTGCACCAGGTGCACGCCGAACTGGGTCTGCACCGGTTCGCTGATCTCGCCGTCATGCAGGGATTTCATGGCCTGCTCGAATTCGGGCACGGTGTCGCCCGGATAGAGCCAGCCCAGATCGCCTCCCTTGGCGGCAGAACCGTCAGAAGAGAATTCCTTGGCCAGCTTGGCAAAGTCGGCCTTGCCGGCCTCGATGTCACGACGGAACAGCGACAGGCGCCGTTCGGCCTCGGCGGCAGTCTCGGGGCTGTTGGCCGGCAGCAGGATGTGACGGGCGTGAGTGAGCTCCACCGTCGTGGCGCCCCCATCACGCTTGTCCTGAAGCTTCAGGATGTGAAAGCCCGCCGGACTGCGCACCGGCGCGCTGATCTCGCCAGGCTTGAGCTTGCGCACGGTGTCGGCGAACAGGCCCGGCAGGTCGTCGGCCTTGCGCCAGCCCATGTTCCCGCCCGTGGCGGCATCGCCGGCTTCGGAATTTTCCTGCGCCAGCGTGCCGAAGTCGGCACCCTTGCGTGCCTTGGCCACCAGCTCGTCGGCCCGGGCCTTCTGGCGGGCAACTTCCTTCTGGTCGGCGCCTTCGGGCAGCTTCAGCAGGATCTGGCGAATGTCGTATTCCGGCTGGCTGACCTTGCCGCTCTTGGCCAGCTCGGCATCGATCTCGCCCTCGGAGATGCTGACGTTGCTGGCGGTCTCGCGCTCGCGCAGGCGTGCCGAGACGATCTCGGCCACCAGCTGACGGCGGAAGGTGTCCAACGAGACGCCCTCACCTTTCAGGCGTTCGGTGAGCTGCTGCGTGGACAGGCCGTTGTTCTGGGCCACGTCGGCCACGGCACGATCGACCTCGGCATCACTGGGCTTGAGGCCATAGTCGGCGGCGTACTGCTCCTGTGCCAGCTGCAGGATCATCTGCTCCAGGACCTGCTTGCGCAGCTCGTCGGGCGGCGGCACGCCAGCCCCCGGGGTCTGGGCCGCACGCCCCTCGATCAGATGGATCTGGGCCTGCAGCTCGCTTTCGGTGATGACACCCTGATTGACGACAGCCACGATGCGGTCAAGCGACTCGGTCCCCGGCCTGTCGGCATCCAGTGGTGATGTGCCTCCACTGCGGGGCAGGTCGGGACCGTCCTGACCGAAAGGAGAGGACGAGGAATACGGGGAGCGCTCTTCGGTGCCAGGCAGGCGCAGGCCGTGCTGCGCCTGAGCGACCAGCGGCAGGCAGGCCATGGCACAGGCCAGCAGCAGGCCGATGGGGCTTCTGGCGGAAATGACGGTCGGGACCGGTTGCCCGGCAGCGTCTTTTTGCATGGTGATCGTTTACTCGTAGCCGTAGTAGCGTACAGCCGGCGCCAGGTTGTTGTCGGGCAGGCTGTAGCCAGGAATGTTGCGCGTCAATATACCAAAGGGATCCTGGCCGAAGTGACCAAGCCCGCGCAGATCGAACTGGACATAGCCGACGGTGGACGTCTGGCGCGTGGTGGTGACGAAGCGGTGCGCCACGACCCGAACGGCCCAGCAGTCGCGGGCATATTCCACGCCCAGCAGCCCCTCAACGAGGCCCGGCTTCACGTCGACCAGCCGTCCGGTGGTGAGATCCTTCTTCAGGAAGGAATAGTTGATGCGCCCCAGCGCCGTCCAGTTGGCGGCAATGGGCCAGGCCAGCGAGGTGTCCCACTGGGCGTATTCCTTGGACTGGTAGCGCACGCCGGCGTTGAAGAGCTTGCGCCCGCCCGGACGGTAGCGGTAGCTGAGGTTCAGGCGCGGCACGCGCTTGTCGCGGATGGCGTACTGCACGCCCGCGTTGAGGCTGTGGCCGCCACGGAAGTCACCGGACGCCGCGAACAGCAGGTCGGAGCGGCGGTCGACACGTACCGGCTGCCCGGGAATGGTGACATCCTGGCTGGAGAAGTAGAAGCGCTGGGCCACGGCCAGGCGCAGACGCTCGACACCGGTGGCCCGCTCGATCTGACGGGAGACCAGTGCAGCCGTGAGGTGATCGGCGTCCGCGATGCGATCGTGGCCGGTGAACGAGTTCTCGCTGAAGAGCTGCGCAAAGCTCAGGTCGGTGGCCACACTGTCGAAGACGGGGATGTCGCCCTGGTTGCGATAGGGCGTGCGCACGTAGAAGAGCCGGGGCTCCAGTGTCTGGACCGAATCCTCGCCCAGCCAGCGGCTGTCGCGCTCCAGCACCAGGCCGGAATCGATGGAGAAGGTGGGCAGCACGCGGGACATCGAACGGCCGCTTTCGGAATAGCGATTGAGCGAATAGTGCGTGGCGTGCAGACCCACCTTGGGCGTGAGGAACCAGCCGCCGTTCTGCATGGGGTAGCTGACCTGCGGGTTCAGCACCAGCCGCGTGCCTTCCACCGCGTTGGGGCGCGGGTTGGCGAACTGGGTCAGGTCCACCAGCGTGGTGACATCGAAACCGTGCAGGTCGACCTTGTTGTTGGTGAACTGCAGCTGGGGCACCTTCTCGTAGGGGGGCGACGTGCGCGCTTCCAGAATGTTCTGGTAGCGGATGCCACGCACCATCATGTTCCAGTCGTCCACGCTGCGGGTGAAATACAGCTCGCGCGGCAGCGAACGCTCGGATGCGTCGATCAGGGTGTTGGAGTAGTCGACGAAATAGTTGTCGTCCGAGACACCCTGCAGGTTCCAGGCGCCGTTCCAGCCCAGCACGCTGGTGAAGAGGCCGCTGGAATCATAGGAATGGCGAGAATGGTTGGTGTCGCTGTCGTGCGGAATGTAATCGAGCTTGATGTTGCCCTGAGCCGGCCGCGTCAGGAATCGGAATTCGTTGCCCAGCCGCAAGCCGCGCCGGGTGGTGAGCTGCGGCGTGACGGTGAGGTCGTAGTTGGGCGCCAGATTGAAGTAATACGGCGCGGTGACGCCCAGCCCCGAGCGCGAGTTGACGGACACGGTAGGAAACAGGAAACCGCTCTGGCGGGCATCGTTGAGCGGGAACATCACCACCGGCATGCGCAGCACGGTGTGATCACGCACCTTGAAGCGCGCATCGCGCCCGTAGCCCTGCGAGCTTTCCAGGTCCAGATCCAGACGCTTGGCCTCCAGCCGCCAGGCCTCGTCGTCGGGCTTGCAGCTGGTGAAGCTGCCGTTGACAAGCTGCATGAAGCGGTTGCTGACGAAATCGATGCGATCAGCCTGCCCACGCACGCCCACGGTCGTCAGGTCGTAGGTGGGGGACTGGAACGATCCCCGCCCCGTGTCGAGCTGCAGCTGCAGGCGCGGCCCCACCACGCGGGTTCCCGCCTGCTCGATGGAGACATCGCCGGCAGCATCGATGCGCTGCTGCTGACGCCAGTATTCGATGCGGCTGGCCTTGAGCGACGTGCCGATCTTGCGCAGCTCGGCATCGCCCTCGAACACGGTGACCGGCCCCTGCGATGTGGGCTCGGTGGTCATGCGGTCGGCGCTGCCGAAGACCGGCAGCTCGCGATTTTCCTGCGAGGTGAGCGGCAGGTTGAGCGACGGCGCCAGCTGCAGGGGCACTGGTTCATCGGGCGGTACGGCACCTTGGGAGCCGGCCGCCCCCTTGCGACTGCCAGCCGCGAGCGAAGTGGCTGGCCATGCGCCAGACAGTGCCGCCGACAGGGCAAGGGCCAGTGCGGTCAAACGGAAAGTGCGGTCTGGAAGCGACACGGACGGGGCGGCTCCGATGAGCGGCTGCCGGAACGGGCAGCCGGGTGGGCGGGATATGGGGCGAGATTGTCTATTATAGGGAGAGCCCATGCGCTCCGTGCCGTCTGCTGCGGCCTGCTGTCGCTTCCTTCATCACCCCAGCCTTTCGGGATTTTCCGGTTTCCACGATGTCTGCCGAACACGCCTCCCCTGCCCCCACGCCCGCCGCCCCTGCTGCCGCCCGGGACGATGCCCGGCTGGAAGAACTGAAGACATGGCTTGCCGGCCTGCCGGAAAGCCATGCCCTGGATGTCGCCACGCTGGCCCCGGCATCGAGTGACGCAAGCTTTCGCCGCTATTTCCGGCTGAAGGCCTCCCTGCCCCAGGCGGTCGGCACGGGCACCGCCATCGTGATGGACGCGCCGCCCCCGCAGGAAGACTGCCGGCCCTTCGTGCACGCGGCCGAGATCATGGGGGCCGCGGGCCTGACGGTCCCCCGGGTGCACGCCGCTGATCTGGAGCGGGGCTTCCTGCTGCTGGACGACCTGGGCAACCGCACCTATCTGGCCGAGCTGGACGAGAAGACCGCCCCCGGCCTGTATGCCGCGGCCAGCGAGGCGCTGGTGAAGCTGCAACGCGCCAGCACGCCCGGCGTGTTTCCCGAATACGACCGTGAACTGCTGCTGCGCGAGCTGATGCTGTATCCGGACTGGTACATTGCCCGACACAAGGGCGTGACGCTGTCCGAGAAGGAAACCCAGGTGCTGCAGCAGGGTTTCGAGAAGATCCTGGCCAACGTGCTGGCCCAGCCGCGCGGCTACGTGCACCGCGACTATCACAGCCGCAACCTGATGATCCTGGAGGCACCCCGGCTGCCGGGCGTGCTGGATTTCCAGGATGCCGTGCATGGCCCGCTCACCTATGATCTGGTGTCGCTGCTGCGCGATGCCTACATCCATTGGGACGAGGAACAGGTGCTGGACTGGACCATCCGCCACTGGGAGCGCGCCCGTGCCGCCAAGCTGCCGGTACCGGCCGATTTCAGCGATTTCTACCGAGACTTCGAGTGGATGGGCATCCAGCGCCACCTGAAGGTGCTGGGCATCTTCGCCCGCCTCTGGCACCGTGACGGCAAGGACGGCTACCTGAAGGACATGCCGCTGGTGGCACACTATGTGCACGCTGCCCTCAAGCGCTATGACGAGCTGGCCCCGCTGTGCCGGCTGTTCGAACGCATCGAGGGCATCGACGCCCAGCACCGCTACACGTTCTGAGCGCGCGTTGCCCAGGCCATTCCGCCTTTTTCCGAGCCACCTTCCCACGCCCACCTTTCGAGTCATCCCATGAAAGCCATGCTGCTGGCCGCCGGACGCGGCGAACGGATGCGGCCGCTGACCGACCGCATCCCCAAACCCCTGCTGGTGGCCGGTGGCAAGCCCCTGATCGTCTGGCACCTGGAAAAGCTGGCGGCCGCCGGCATCACCGAGGTCGTCATCAACCATGCCTGGCTGGGTGAGCAGATTCCGGCTGCTCTGGGCGATGGCAGCGCCTACGGCGTGCACATCACCTACTCGGCCGAGGGTGAGGCGCTGGAAACGGCCGGCGGCATTGCACGCGCCCTGCCGCTGCTCACCCAGGGAGAACCTGACAACGCGCCGTTCGCGGTCATCAGCAGCGACGCCTGGAGCGATCTGGACTACACACGGCTGACCGAGGTGGCGCAACGTCTGGCCGCCGGCGAAGGCGACTGCTGGTGCCTGATGGTGGACAACCCCGGACACCACCGGGGCGGGGACTTCGCGCTGGACAACGGCCACCTGAAACTGGCCGGCAAGGCGGACAAGGCGAGCGCGGGGAGCGACAGGCAGGCCACCACAAGCCCGAAAGCTGACGCCCTCACCTACGCCGGCATCGGCGTCTTCACGCCTGCCATGTTCCGGGACATTGCCGACGGCACGCGTGCCCCACTGCGCCCCTGGCTGGAGAAGGCCATCACGGCGGGCAGGGCCCTGGGCGATCATCATCAGGGGCGGTGGTTCGACATCGGCACGCCGGCCCGCCTGGAAGATCTGGACCGGCTGCTGACACCCCCCGCCCACGACGGCCTGACGGTGCGTATCGACGGCACGGGCCCCGTGGCACTGGCCACCGCGCTCTGGCTGGTGCGTGCCGGCATCCCTCCTGCCTGCATCGCGCTGCCGCTGGATCGGCCCGCCACCAGCATCCTGCCGAAGGATGCTCCGCGACGGGCCATCGCATTGTCCGAGGGATCGCGGCAGATCCTGGCCCGGCTGATCACGCTGCCGGCCTCCGGGCGCATCGACTCGGTGGAGATCGTGCAGGCCGGCACGGACGGTCACACCCGCATCGATCGCGAAGACTTTCCGCTGCCGGCGCTGGGCTGGGTCGTGGTGTGGGAAGACCTCATTGCACAGCTGCACCAGGCCGCCGAGAAGCTGCCCTTTGCCCGGCCGGACGACCCGACCTTCGCCGATCCCGCCCTGGTGATCCATGCCGGCGGCATGCCCCCGGCACAATCTCGGGACGACACCGATTTCGAGACCCATGACAGCGGCCAGGCCGGCCTGCTGTTCGAGGTGGCCGTGACCGGCACGGCCGACACCGCCTTCGAGTGCTTCCGCCCTGGCGGCCCGCTGGCCCTGCTGCCCGCCCCGGCTCTGCCCGATGGCCCGCGCTACACCGTGGTCTGGAGCGATGCCGCCGAGGCCAGCCGCCGGCGTGCCGCACTGCCGGCCGATGCCCTGGGCCAGGAACTGCGAGAAGCCCTGCGTGCCGCCCTGGGCCCCCGCCATTGGGGCCGCCATGCCGGACACTTCGGTCCGCTGCGGGTGTGCACACCGGCCGTGGCCGTGCCGCTGCCCCGCGTCCGCCGCCGGCAGACCACGACGTCCGGCCAGGTCTGGATCGGCAACGCGGCGCAGATGCTGCATCCGGTTGCGGGCCAGGGGCTCAACCTGGGGCTGCGCGATGCCTTCGTCCTGGCCCGGGAACTGGGCGATGCCGTCTTCGATATCCGCCTGCCCGGGCCGCACGCCCGCGTGGCACGGGCCCTGGAGGCCCACGCCCGCGCCCGCCTGACCGATCGCTGGCTGACCATCCACGGCACCGATCTGCTGTCGACCGCCTTCAGCTGGCCGGCGGCAAGGACGCTGCCGCCGATGCTGCTGAACGCCATGCATGTTGCCAGGCCCCTGCGCCTGCCACTGGCGCGCGCGCTGGTGTTCGGGCACCGTTGAAGCCCGCCGCCGGACAACGGCCACACCTTCTGGCAGGACGGCGCGTGCTCACCGCCGGGCGGACAGGCTCCCTGGCCCCTGTCCTCGTGTTTCCGGGATGGAACGGACATGGCCTGCCCTGCGCTCTGCGCGCTAGAATGACATCCCGGCCGCCGGGAATTCCAGAGCGTGTCGTCGTGTCGACCGGGACAAGCCCGTGGCTTGCGGTATCATCGCGCCCCCGCACCGCCGCCACCGGCGCAATGGTGGATCGCTCCACCATCTGCCCGCTCCCGCGTCATCCCTTCGCACTGCCGTCCGCAATGCCCGCCTCCGCCGCCCCACCCGCCCCCAGTCAGCCCGCGCTGCTGAGAATCGGTCCGTATGCGCTGCCGCATCGGGCCCTGGTGGCGCCCATGGCCGGCGTCACCGATCGCCCCTACCGGCAGCTGTGCAAGCGCCTGGGCGCCGGCTATGCCGTCTCCGAAATGGCGGCCTCCAACCCGCGGCTCTGGAACAGCGTCAAGACCTCGCGCCGCATCGACCATGCCGGCGAGATCGAGCCCAAGGCCGTTCAGATCGCCGGCGCCGACCCCGCCATGATGGCCGAGGCAGCCCGCTTCAACGTCGAACGCGGCGCGCAGATCATCGACATCAACATGGGGTGTCCAGTCAAGAAGGTCTGCAACGTCTACGCCGGCTCCGCCCTGATGGGCAACGAGCCGCTGGCCATCGAGATCATCGAGCGCGTGGTCAAGGCCGTGCCGGTGCCGGTCACCGTCAAGATGCGTACCGGCATCGACCCCGACCATCGCAATGCGGTGGCGCTGGCGCGTGCCGCCGAGGCAGCCGGTGCCGTGATGATCACCGTGCATGGCCGCAGCCGCGCCTGCCGCTACCACGGTCCGGTCGACTACACCACCATTGCCGAGGTGAAGGCCGCCGTGGGCATTCCGGTCGTGGCCAACGGCGACATCGATTCCCCCGAGAAGGCGCGGGATGTCCTGGCGCAGACGGGCGCCGACGCGGTGATGATCGGCCGAGCCGCCCAGGGACGGCCCTGGATCTTCCGCGAGGTGGACCACTATCTGGCCCACGGCACCCGCTTGCCGGCCCCCACCTGGCGGGAGGTGCGCGACCTGCTGCTGGAGCACCTGAACGACCACTACCGCTTCTACGGTGAGTTCACCGGCGTGCGCACCGCCCGCAAGCACATCGGCTGGTACCTGCAGGCACTCTGCGGCGACCGACAACCGGACGAAGCCACCGAGGCGCTTCGACACGCCATCAATGACTGTGAGCAGGCCGACGGACAGGTCCGCCTGCTGGAACGCTACTTCGCCGATCGGGCGTCCCTGCTGGGCACCGGCATCGATCAGGGAGGAACCCAACCATCATGACCAAGCCTCCGATGACTCTTCAGGAAGCCGTGACCAGCAATCTGGAAAAGTACTTCGAGGACCTGGACAACACCCAGCCTGGCCTGATCTACGACATGGTGCTGTCGGCCGTGGAAAAACCGATGCTGGAAGTGGTGATGCGCCACGCCGGCGGCAATCAGCTGCGCGCGTCGGCCATGCTCGGCATCAACCGCAATACGCTTCGCAAGAAACTCACGACCTACGGTCTGCTCAATAATCAAGGAGGAAACTGACATGTCGATCACGGTTCATGCCAGCGGGGTGAACAAACCCGCGGATCTGCCCCCGGCGCCGGTCACCCGGGCCCTGATCAGCGTTTTCGACAAGACGGGCGTTCTGGAGTTCGCACGCGGACTGCACGCCCTGGGCGTGGAGATCCTGTCCACGGGCGGAACGGCCCGGATGCTGGCCGAAGCTGGCGTGCCCGTCATCGAGGTTTCCGACTACACCGGCTTTCCTGAGATGCTGGATGGCCGGGTGAAGACCCTGCATCCGAAGGTGCACGGCGGCCTGCTGGCCCGGCGTGACCTGCCCGCGCACATGGCGGCCCTTGAGCAGCACGGCATTGGCCGCATCGATCTGCTGGCCGTCAACCTGTATCCGTTCCAGCAGACGGTGGCTCGCCCGGGCGTGACGCTCGATGAGGCCATCGAGAACATCGACATCGGGGGTCCGGCCATGCTGCGCGCAGCCGCCAAGAACCATGCTGGCGTCACCGTCATCGTCGATCCGGCCGACTATCAGCCGGTGCTGCAGCAGCTGCAGACGCAGAAGGCCGTCTCCGGATCCACCCGCTTCAACCTGGCGGTGAAGGCCTACGGCCATACCGCCCAGTACGATGGCGCTGTGGCCAACCACCTGTCGGCCATTGCCGAAGACGGCAGCAAGGCGCCGCTGCCCGCCACGCTCACGCTGCAGTTCGAGCGCGTGCAGCCCATGCGCTATGGCGAGAACCCGCACCAGTTCGCCGCCTTCTACCGTGAGGCGCAGCCCGCACCGGGCACGCTGGCCACCTACCAGCAACTGCAGGGCAAGGAGCTGTCCTACAACAACATCGCTGATGCCGATGCCGCCTGGGAATGCGTGAAGGCCTTCGAGCAACCGGCCTGCGTCATCATCAAGCACGCCAACCCCTGCGGCGTGGCCATCGGTGATGGCCCGCTGCAGGCCTACCGGCGCGCCTTTGCGACCGACCCCACCTCGGCCTTCGGCGGCATCATCGCCTTCAACCGCCCGGTCGACGGCGATACTGCCCAGGCCGTGTCCAAGCAGTTCGTCGAAGTGCTGCTGGCCCCCGGCTTCGGCGAGGACGCCCTGGCCATCATGAAGGACAAGCCCAACGTGCGCCTGCTGGAAGTCCCCATGGCCCAGGGCGGCAACCGGCTGGACCTGAAGCGCGTGGGCGGCGGCCTGCTGGTGCAGAGCCCCGACGAGCATCGCCTGACGGCCAGCGCCCTGAAGGTCGTCACGAAGCGTCAACCCACGCCGCAGCAGCTGGCCGACCTGCTGTTTGCCTGGCAGGTGGCCCACTACGTCAAGTCCAATGCCATCGTCTACTGCGGCAATGGCCAGACGCTGGGCATCGGCGCCGGGCAGATGAGCCGGGTGGATTCGGCCCGCATTGCATCCATCAAGGCTGCCAATGCCGGCCTCGACCTGCAGGGCTCGGTTGTGGCCTCGGACGCCTTCTTCCCGTTCCGCGACGGCCTGGACGTGGTGGTTGACGCCGGCGCTACTGCCGTCATCCAGCCCGGTGGCTCGATGCGCGACCAGGAAGTGATCGACGCGGCCAACGAACGCGACGTGTGCATGGTGTTCACGGGCGTGCGCCACTTCCGCCACTGATGCACCACACCGCTGTCGTCGCTGCCTGTCCGGCCCTGCCGGATGCACGACCAGGCCTGCCCTGCGCCCCCGCCGGGCAGGCATCACCCTCTGCAAGGCCTCTGCCTCCATGCGCATCCTTGGCATAGACCCCGGGCTGCGCACCACCGGCTTCGGGCTCATCGACACTCGGGGTGACGCCATGCGCTACGTCGCCAGCGGTGTCATCCGCTCCGGTGAAGGCCAGCTGCCCGAACGTCTGGGGCGACTGCATCAGGGCATCATCGAATTGGTGAAGGAATACCGTCCCACCGTGGCCGTCTGCGAGATCGTCTTCGTCAACGTCAATCCCAAGTCCACGCTGCTGCTGGGCCAGGCGCGCGGCGCCGCCATCGGCGCGATGGTCAGCACCGGGCTGCCCGTCCACGAATACACGGCCCTGCAGATCAAGCAGGCCGTGGTGGGCTATGGCCGCGCCACCAAGGAGCAGGTGCAGGAAATGGTCAAGCGGATCCTGACGCTGCCCGGCCTGCCCAGTACCGATGCTGCCGACGCACTGGCCTGTGCCATCTGCCACAACCACGGTGGCCCCGTCATCGGCAGCCTGGGTCGACGGCTGCGCGCCGGACGGGTGCTTGGCTGAACGGATCGGCCCAACGGACCGGCAGGCTCTGGCCCGCCTGATGTCCCGACGGTGGCGCATCGGCGGCACCTTCCATCCACAGGCCGCGCATCGACCATTCGTCAGCAACCTGCTTCCTTGGCCACGGATGACGGACCAATCCCGCCACAGGCAGCAGACCTGCGCTTTCCGTTGCTCCGATACTGTGTAAAATCCCAGTATCTTCACGCGCCCAGCCCTCCCGCCCATGATCGGTCACATCCACGGCACCCTGGTCCTTGCCAATCCCCCTGAAATCCTTGTCGATGCTCATGGGGTCGGCTATGAAATCTCCGTGCCGATGAGCACGCTCTATGAATTGCCCCCGCCCGGACAGCCGGTCACGCTCTGGACCCATCTGGTGGTGCGCGAAGACGCCCAGCTGCTCTACGGTTTTCTCACCGAAGGCGAGCGCACAGCCTTCCGGGCGATGATCCGCGTCTCGGGCATCGGGCCGCGCATGGCCCTGGCCGTGCTGTCGGGGCTTAGCGTGGACGATCTGTCACGTGCCGTGGCCGAGCAGGAAACCGGCCGCCTCACCCGGGTGCCCGGCGTGGGCAAGAAGACGGCCGAGCGCCTGCTGCTGGAACTGAAAGGCAAGCTGGCCCTGGCCTCCAGCGGCATCCAGATCAATGACCCGGCGCTCTTTTCCAGTGGCGACGACATCCTGCGTGCCCTGCTGGCGCTGGGCTATTCCGAGAAGGAATCCAATGCCGCCATTGCGAAGCTGCCCGAGGGCGTCAACGTCAACGACGGCATCCGCCAGGCACTGAAGCTGCTGGTGCGCGCCGGCTGAGGAACACGCCATGCCCATCGAACACGACCGCCTGATCGACGCCGCCCCTGTTTCCGTGCAGGAAGAGCAGCTGGAAAAGGCGCTGCGTCCACGCCGACTGGCCGACTACGTGGGCCAGCGCAAGATCCGCCAGCAGCTCGACATCTTCATCGAGGCCAGCCGCCGGCGCCAGGAGGCGCTGGACCACGTGCTGCTGTTCGGCCCTCCGGGGCTGGGCAAGACCACGCTGGCGCACATCATCGCCGCCGAAATGGGCGTGAACCTGAAGCAGACCTCCGGCCCGGTGCTGGAACGCCCCGGCGACCTGGCGGCCCTGCTCACGGGGCTCGACCGCAATGACGTGCTCTTCATCGACGAGATCCACCGTCTCTCGCCTGTGGTGGAAGAGATCCTCTACCCGGCACTGGAAGACTTCCAGATCGACATCATGATCGGTGAGGGACCGGCCGCCCGCTCCATCAAGCTCGACATTGCGCCCTTCACCCTGGTGGGCGCCACCACCCGGGCCGGCATGCTCACCAACCCGCTGCGCGACCGCTTTGGCATCGTCTCGCGGCTGGAGTTCTACGAGACCGACGAGCTGCAGAGCATCGTGCTGCGCTCGGCCCGGCTGCTGGGCGCCGACATCGCCGAAGACGGCGCCAACGAGATCGCCCGTCGCTCACGCGGGACGCCCCGCATCGCCAACCGCCTGCTGCGCCGGGTGCGGGACTACGCCGAGATCCGCGCCGACGGCCGCATCACCGGCCGCGTGGCCGACGACGCCCTGGGCATGCTCGACGTGGACCCGATCGGCCTGGACATCATGGACCGCAAGCTTCTCGAAGCCATCATCGAGCGCTTCGGCGGCGGCCCGGTGGGGCTGGACAACATTGCTGCCGCCATCGGCGAGGTCCGTGACACCATCGAGGACGTGATCGAACCCTACCTGATCCAGCAGGGCCTGCTGCAGCGCACCCCGCGCGGCCGGATGGTCACCGCCACCACCTGGGAGCACTTCGGCCTGCCGGTGCCCACCGCCCAGCGCGGAGCATCGGAAACCGAGGACTGACACCTCCCGTCGCCAGCCCCCCATCCCATGGAGCCCGAGCTACAGTGAGGCCGCCGGCGGCAAGCTACCCGACAGCCCGGAACGGCCTGCTTTCCGGCCATCCACGGACCGGTGGCACCGAAACCACAGAACCACACTGGCAAGGCCGGCACGCCTCTGGCCTGCCAGTTAGAATCGTGTCGTGATACAGCTCCATACGATCGATGTCCGTGTCTACTACGAAGACACGGACGCGGGTGGCATCGTCTACTACGCAAACTACCTGAAGTTCTTCGAGCGCTCGCGCAGCGACTGGTTGCGCGCGCTCGGTGTCGACCACCAGCGGCTGGCCGCACTGGGCACCGCGCTGGTCGTGCGCAGCTGCAGCATCGAATACCACCGCCCTGCCCGGCTCGACGACCTGCTGGCCGTCGACACCGGCCTGCTCGATCCCAGGCTGGACATCCGCCGTGCCTCCATCCGGCTGCTGCACCGCGCCCGCAACCAGGTCGATGGCGCCCTGCTTGCCGAAGGCGCGGTCAAGGTTGCCTGCATCGAGCCAGCCACCGGCCGCCCGGTGCCCCTGCCCGACGACGTGTTCGAGCGACTTCGGCAGTGCGTGCCTGCAGCCTCGGACGCCGATGCCCCCTGATCCCCGTTTCCCGGCCCGGCCGATCCATGTCGGCCATTCCCGCAGCTCAGCCGTTCCTAGCCTGCAAAAGACTGAGCTTCCCACAGGACCAACCCGATTCCCGCGATGAACGCCCACGACCTCTCGATCCTGTCCATGATCTCCGATGCCAGCCTGCTGGCACAGGCCGTCATGGCCCTGCTGCTGGTGATCTCCTTGGTGTCCTGGACCATCATCTTCCGCAAGCTGTTCGCCATCAAGGCGGCCCAGCGCGCCACCAACCGCTTCGAGGAAAAATTCTGGCAGGGCGCCGAACTCAATGCGCTCTACCAGGAGGTCTCGCACGCCAGCAAGGATCCAGGCCCCATGGCCCGCATCTTCGAGGCCGGCATGAAGGAATTCCGCCGCGCCCGCCAGAACGGCATCACGGGCAACGGCAGCCCAGAGAGCAGCAACATCGTGCTGGCCCCTGCCTCACGGGCCATGCGTGCCGCCTTCCAGCGCGAAATGGACGCCCTTGAGTCCTCGCTGGCCTTCCTGGCCTCGGCCGGCTCGGTCAGCCCCTACATCGGCCTGTTCGGCACTGTCTGGGGCATCATGAACGCCTTCCGCGGCCTGGCCGACGTGCAGCAGGCCACCCTGGCTTCCGTGGCCCCCGGCATCGCCGAAGCCCTGGTCGCCACCGCCATCGGCCTCTTTGCCGCCATCCCTGCCGTCGTGGCCTACAACCGCTACGCCTACGAGATCGAGCGCCTGGCCAACCGCTTCGAGACCTTCATCGACGAGTTCTCGAACATCCTCGACCGACACGCCCGCTGACATCATGCCCGCCTCCGCCCCCCGCCGTCGTGGCCGCGGCAAGCGCCTGGTCAGCGACATCAACGTGGTCCCCTACATCGACGTGATGCTGGTGCTGCTGGTGATCTTCATGGTCACGGCCCCCTTCGTGCCCACCAGCACCATCGACCTGCCTGCCGTCGACGCCACCCCGCGCCAGCCCGAGCCCTACATCGAGGTGCAGGTGGCCGCCGACGGCAAGCTCACGCTGCAGACACGCAACCAGCCCAAGCCCCAGGAAATCCAGGTCACCCGTGAACGGCTGCCCGAAGAGCTGAAGCAGCTGCTCACCACCCTCACGGCTGACGGCAAGGGGCCACAACCCGTCGTCATCAGCGGCGACAAGCAGGTACGCTACGAGACCATCCTCGACGTCATGGGCGACATCAAGCAGCAGGGCGTTGCCCGCGTCGGCCTCATGGTCAAGCCCCGGCCCGCCGCCCCGGCTCGCTCCTCCTGACCTCCGCCCCCGTTTGCGCGCATGGCCAACCCGCACGCCGATCCCTCCGCCCAAGGCAGCAACGCCAGCCGTCTGCTGTCCTTCCTGCTTGCCCTGCTGATGCATGTGGGTCTGGGCACGCTGCTATTCGTCGGTATCGACTGGCAGAAGCCCCAGCCCGAAGTCGTGCAGGCCGAGCTGTGGATTCCCATGGAGGACCTGCCGGCCCCCGAAGAAACTCCCGAGCCCCCTGCGTCCGAGCCGGAGCCGCAGCCCACCCCCGAACCTCCCTCTGCCCCGCCCAAGCCTGCCCCGGCACCGGAACCCGAGCCCGTGAAGGCCGAGCAGCCTGACCCGGCCATCGCCATTGCCAAGGCGAAGGAAGAGGCCGAGCGCAAGGCCGAAGAAGAACGCCGTCGCGAGGAAGAGAAGCGCCGCCTGGCCGAGGAAGAGAAAAAACGTCAGGAAGCCGAGGCGCGCGAGCGTGAGCGTGCCCGCCAGGCCGAACTGGAGCGTCAGCGCGCCGAAGAGAAGCGTCAGCGCGAGGAGGCCCAGCGCAAGGAACAGGAACGCAAGGCCGAGGAAGCCCGCAAGGAAGCCGAGCGCAAGGCCGAAGAGAAGAAGCGCCAGGAAGAAGAGAAGAAGCGCGAAGAGCAGAAGAAGCAGGAAGAGGCGCGTCAGCGCAAGCTGGCCCAGGAAAAGGCCGAGAAGGAAAAGGCAGAGAAAGAGAAAGCTGAAAAGGCCGAGAAGGCGGCTGCCCAGAAAGCCGCGGCCGAGAAGGCCGCCGCCCAGCGTCAGGCCGCCGAGGCTCGCCGCAAGGCTGCCGTCAGCGCCCTGCTCAGCCAGGCTGGCGACGCCGACAGCACCACCATCCACGGCAGTACCAGTGGTGCCCGCGACGCCGGCTATGCGGCCCGTGTCAGCTCGGCCATCCGCAACAACACCACCTTCTTCCAGCAGATCAGCGGCAATCCGAAGGCGGTCTTCGACGTGCGGCTTGATCGCAACGGCAGGATCCAGGACGTGCACCTGAAGCAGTCCAGCGGCAACGCCGCCTGGGACAGCGCCGCCGAGCGCGCCATCCGGCGCACCGATCCGTTCCCCTGCCCCCGTTCCGGCAGCTGCGAGAGCACGCTGGAAATCCATCATGGCCCACAGGATTGAGTCATAATCAGATCATGAAAAGACGCGCGTTCCACCTTGGCATCCTTGCCTCCGCCCTCTTCATGGCGGGTTCCCTGTCGGCCCAGTCGATGCGCATCGACGTGAGCGGTGTCGGCGCACGCCAGGTTCCGCTGGCCCTGGCCCCCTTCAACGGCGCCGGACAGGCCCCCCAGCAGCTCGACGTCGTCATCCGGGAAGACCTGCAGCGCAGCGGCATGTTCCGACTGGTCAACCTCACCGAGACCCTCAGCGAGAACTCGCCGCTGGACATGTCGGCCCTGCGCGGCCAGGGCGCCGACTCGGTGCTGGTGGGTTCGGTGCAGCCCGTGGCCAACGCCCGGCTGGAATTCCACTACAAGCTGGCCGACACCGTGCGGCAGTCCGTCATCACCGAAGCCACCATGACGGCCGGTGAATCCGACGTGCGCCTGGCCGGTCACCGAATCGCCGACATCGTCTACGAGAAGCTCACCGGCATCAAGGGGATCTTCTCCACCCGCATCGCCTTCGTCACCAAGCAGGGCAACCGCTACCGGCTCAACGTGGCCGACTGGGACGGCCAGAACGTGCAGACCGCGCTCAACGCCGGCGAACCCATCATCTCGCCTGCTTGGTCGCCTGACGGCAAGCGGCTTGCCTACGTCTCCTTCGAGACGAAGAAGCCCGTCGTCTACGTTCACGATCTGGCCAGCGGGCAGCGCAAGGCCGTCGCCAAGTTCAAGGGCAGCAACAGTGCCCCGGCCTGGTCGCATGACGGCCGCAGCCTGGCCGTCACCCTCACCCGTGACGGCGGCTCCCAGATCTACCAGGTCAGCGCCGACGGCGGCGAAAGCGCCCGGCGTCTCACCCAGTCCAGCAGCATCGACACTGAACCCGTCTACTCGCCCGACGGCCAGTTCCTCTACTTCACGTCCGACCGTGGCGGTGCACCGCAGATCTACCGCATGCCCAGCAACGGGGGCGCCGCCTCCCGGGTCACCTTCGGCTCGTCCTACAACGTGTCGCCGCGCATCAGTCCCGACGGCCAGCAGATGGCCTATGTCACCCAGCGCAACGGACGCTTTCTCATCGCCCTGAAGGATCTGAAATCCGGCGACGAGACGCTTCTCACCGACACCGGCGAAGAGGAATCCCCCAGCTTCGCGCCCAACGGTCAATGGGTCATGTACACCACCCGCGCCGGCGGCCGCGAATACCTGATGGCCGTCTCCACTGACGGAAGGGTCAAACAGCGCCTGTCCAGCAACACCAGCAGCGTGCGCGAACCTGCCTGGAGCCCGTACACCTGGTAGCGCCCAGCCGCCGGAGCATACCCATGCCCGGCGTGGCCGGCCCACCTTTGGACGCCCCGGCCGCAAGAACCGCTATAGTGTCGTCAAGTGACCACCAAGAATTCACGACATCCAGAGCATCACGATTCAAGCAATAGGAGCTTTCCGATGTTTTCCACCCTGTCCAAACGTCGTCTGCTCAGTCTCGGGCTGAGCCTTGCCATCCTGAGCGGCTGCACCTCGGTCGACCTCGGCGAATCCGACGAACACGAGGTCACCGCGACCGACGAAGCCGCCCCCCAGGACAAGGAAGGCCAGGACGGCAACCTCGACAGCGGCCACGACATCACACCAATCCAGCAACAGGACCAGGGCACCGACCCGCTGCAGGATCCCAACAGCCCGCTGGCCAAGCGCGAAGTCTTCTTCGAGTTCGACAGCTTCGCCATCCTGCCCGAATACCAGCCCATCATCGAAGCCCACGCCAACTACCTCTCCGCCCATCGTGACAAGCACGTCGTGCTGGAAGGCAACACCGACGAGTTCGGCAGCCGCGAATACAACTTGGCCCTGGGTCAGAAGCGTGCCGATGCCGTGCGCCGTGCCCTCAGCACGCTGGGCGTCGACGAGAACCAGATGGAATCCATCAGCTACGGCGAGGAAAAACCCCGCGCCTCCGGCACCGACGAGTCGTCCCGTTCGCAGAACCGCCGGGTCGACATCAACTATCGCTGATCCATCCCGTCCGGATGACCTGACATGATCCTGCGTCTTCGCCCTGCCTTCCTCAAAGCCCCGCTGCTGGCCGCCCTGCTGGGCGCCGGCCTGCAGCTGGCCAGCCCTTCGGCCCAGGCCGCCCTGTTCGGTGACGACGAGGCCCGCCAGGCCGTGCTCAACCTGCGCACCAAGGTCGACACCCTTCAGCGCGACCTCTCCCGCCAGCTCAACGACCTTGCCAGCCGGCAGACCGACATCGAGCAACGCTTGGGACGACTGGAAGTCAGCCAGAAGGCCAGTCTCTCGCGCCAGAACGACATCGACAGCCTGCGCCAGGAGGTGGCCCAGCTGCGCGGCCAGCTCGAAGACACGCTGAACCAGCTGCAGCAGGCCCAGAAGAGCCAGCAGGACATCTCGGCCGACGTGGATTCGCGCCTGAAGCGCTTCGAGCCCACGCAGGTCACCCTCGACGGCCGCCAGTTCAGTGTCGAGCAGGCCGAGAAGAACGAGTTCGAGGCCGCCCTCGCCCTCTTCCGCAAGAGCAACTTCAAGGCAGCCGACCAGGCCTTCGCCAAGTTTGCGAAGACCTACCCGGAAAGCCCCTACCTGCCCACCGCGCTGTACTGGCAGGGTGGGGCCCAGTACGCCCTGGGCAACTACAACGGAGCGGTCAGCACCCTGCAGTCGCTCATCCAGCGCTTCCCTGACAGCTCCCGCAAGGCCGACGCCCTGCTGCTGATCGGCAATGCCCAGGTCGACGCCGGCAACGACAAGGCTGCCCGACAGACCTTCATCCGCATCGGCAAGGAGCACCCCAACACCCCAGCGGCCAACGCCGCGCGTGAGCGTCTGAAAGCCATGTAAACCAGCCAGCAAGTGGAAGCGCCCCTGGTGCAGACCCCGTGCAGTGCATCCAGCCCTGTGCAGCAAGGCCCAATCAAAAAAATTTCGCCTTTCCCACTTGCAAAGCTGAAAAAGCCCTGATATCATGCTGTTTCTTCAGTGATGCAGCGCACCGCAACACTGAATGACCTGACAGACAGGTTAAATCTGGGTCGTTAGCTCAGTTGGTAGAGCAGCGGACTTTTAATCCGTTGGTCGTAGGTTCGAGCCCTACACGACCCACCAGTTTCTCAAAAGCCCGGCCTTGTGCCGGGCTTTTTCATTTCGGACGCACCAAGGCGGCACCAACGCGCCCTGTCTCTCAAACAGGTCATGGCAAGCCTTCGGTTCTTCCGCCCTCCCCCGGCAGCATCGGCGCCGGTTCATCTCATGCAGTCAGCAGATCCCGTCGCTGTGCTGCAGAAAGCGTCTTGCCATAGAACAGCTGGTAGAAACTCTGCACCATCTCTTCCAGCGGAGACGCCGTGCGCCAGACCGCATGGTCAGGATGCAGTCGCTGCAGCAACCAGCGCAGCCCCATCAGGCGGTTCATTCCGGGTGGCCCGTCCAGCCAACCAAAGGGCAGAGCCGGTGCCAGCAGAATTCGCCCCTCACGCACCGCACGGACAGATCGCCAGTCCCTGTCGTGACGCACGCTGGCCGCAAAGCCGGCATCCTGGGTAAGGATCACGGCCGGATCCCAGCGCAACAGCTGCTCCAGCGACACCTGCATCAATCCGCCCCGGCCACTGTCGGCAGCCACATTGCAGCCTCCGGCAAGCTCGATCACCTCAGCATTGATGGCGCCGACCCGCGCTGTCTCCAGGCCCGCCACACCACGTGCCAGATACACCCCGGGGCGCCGTTCCGCTGACACATCCCGTGTCACCTGAGCGGCCAGCCTCAGCACCTCATCGGCAAATGCCGCCAGGCGTTCGACGCGTGCTGATTCTCCCAGCAGTGCCCCAACGACCCGCAGCTGGCGGGCAGAATCCGCCAGCCCACCCTGCACGAGCACACAGGGCAACCCCGTCTGCCGATGCAGCTTCATGGGCCAGCCCAGCAGTTTCTGCGGCGCCACGGCCGCCAGCAGCACGCCGGCCGGAGGTCCGACCGCAAACACCCGGCGAACATCTCCGGGTGCCGGCAGAGCGCCAAAACGTGCCACCAGCCCATCCAGGTCGGCCGCACCGGCCGGGGCGGCTGCGACAGTACCGGCAGCAGCATCGGCACTCACGCCAACGCCTGGCCACACGGTCAGAGCCGTCGTGCCCGCCACACCGGCCAGCCAGCGACGACGCCCGGCATCGAAGCGACCATCCCGCACCATGCGCTGCCTCCCGACGTTCAGGCCAGCGCCGGGTGGCGCCCTGGGGTCCGAACCCGACCCTCACTGGCCCCGGCATCGCCCCCCGTCTGGGGCGGTACGTCAGCTTTGGCACTGACGGGTACGGTGCCATCGGCCTTTCGCCGTGCCAGCTGAGCCCTGCACCAGGCCATCAGCGCCTCTTCGTCTGCGGGCAACGCCGCATGCAGCCCGCCTGTGAAGCGCTGCCAGCCGGACTGGTGGCGCGCGGCCACCGCCGTCAGCACCGGAATGCCGGCCTCGATGAAATCGGCAAACTCCATGACAAAGCCACCGCCCTCGGCTTCCACGCCGCCAAAGCGGTTGATCACCACCAGATCGACACCATCGGCCAGTGCCTGACGCAGCACTGCGCTGGCTTCACTCAGCGCCTGCGGATTCAGGTTGCAGGCCACCGATGCCCCACCCAGATCCTGTGACAGCTCGAACGAGCGGTTCGTGCGCAGATCAAAGAGCACCATCCGCTTGCTGCCACTGGGGTAGTCATCCACGCGGTGCACCAGGCCGCCCACATGGGCGCCCTCGGCCTGCAGGCGCCTGGCCACCCGCTCCAGCACGTTTTCCATGCCACGCTCATCATCGGCATGTTCCAGTGCTGCCAGAGGCAGATCCCCTTGCCCGTTCCCCATGTCCTGTTCTCCTGTGCAAACCCTGATCCTGTGCAGGTGGATTCCGGCCAGGCACCGGGACCCGAAAGCAGACTGCCGACGGGACCATGACCGATGCCTCATGCCGGGTTCCGGCTCAGAACCAATACCCCACATTCAGATAGTAACTGCGCCCGGGCATCGGATAGCCACCCATAACCCGCGGCACCATATACAGAAACCGAATGTCTTTCGCCGAAAGCCTTCGTTCCTGCATGCCGGGCGTTTCCTTATCTTTGGACCAGATTCGTGGGGTCCATCCGGACACAGACACCGTCAGGCGCCGTTTCAGGGAGGAACGCCTCCCCGCGCCCGGAGGGACCCTTTCTGACCCATTCTTCTCGCGTGCACGATGAACCCCGGCATTCCGCTTCCCCCAGAACTGATCCTCCAGCTTGGCAGCCTCAGCCCGATCCAGCTGGCCTGGCTGTCGGGCTATTGCTGGTCCCAATGCCAGCAGCCGGCAGCGCAAGCATTTCTCGGTCAATCCGGTGCCGTCCCTTCCGTCACAGGACAGCCCGGTGGCGCACTCGCACATCCCGGCGCTGTCGCCGGAGGCCCTGGCGCCCAGACATCCACTGCAACAGGCGCAGAACCGGCAGCGGCCCGTCGCATCACCATCCTGTCCGCCTCGCAGACGGGCAACGCGCGCCGAGTGGCCTCCCAACTGGCAGACAGCCTGAAAAAGGCCGGCCTGCAGCCCAGGCTCACCGGCGCGGCCGACTTCAAGAGCAAGACACTGCCCGCTGAAGACATCCTGCTACTGGTCAGCTCCACCCAGGGCGAGGGCGAGCCCCCCGAAGAGGCACTCCCCCTGCACAAGTTCCTGTTCGGCAAGAAGGCTCCCAAGCTGGACACGCTGCATTTTGCCGTGTTGGGACTGGGAGATTCTTCGTATCCGAAATTCTGTCAGGCAGGTCGTGATTTCGACGCACGGCTGGCCGAGCTGGGCGCGCACCGGCTGCATGATCGAGGCGACTGCGACCTGGATTTCCAGGCCACCGCCACCGCGTGGATCGACGCCATCACGCCGGTACTGAAGAAGCTGTGCGGAGACAATGCCGGACCCGCCTCGGGTGGTGTTCAGCCCGCTGCCGGCAACAGCCCCGGCACGGCGGGGGCCTTTCCGGGCGCGTTTCCGCTGCCAGGCGCTCCGGGAACCTTGAACACGGCCGGCAACCTTGGCAGCTTCGCCCAGCCTGCTGATGCCGCCGTGGCCACCGCCGAGGCCCCAGCTGCTCAGGCCTGGACACGAGAGCAACCTTTCACCGCCAGCCTGTCGGTGCGCCAGAAGATCACCGCACGCAACGCCGAAAAGGATGTCGAGCACATCGAGATCGACCTGTCGGATTCCGGCATCCAGTATCAGCCCGGCGATGCACTGGGCGTGTGGCCTGTCAACGCACCGGACTTGGTCAGCGAGATCCTGTCCCTGCACGGCCTGAAAGGCGACGAGACGGTGCAACTGCCCGACGGAACATCCACCGATATCCGTCATGCGCTCACCCATCACGTCGACATCACGCAGAACACCCCGTCCTTCGTTCAGGCCTATGCCGCCCATAGCGGAAAGCGTGAACTTCAGGAAATCGTCGAGAACGCCGAAGCACTGGATGTCTACCTGGCCAGCACCCCACCCGTGGGCGTATTTGCCGAGCATCCGTACCGACTTCCAGCACAGGAACTGCTGAAACTGTTCCGCCCCCAGGCACCTCGTCTCTATTCCATCGCGTCATCGCAGGACGACGTGGGCGATGAAGTGCATCTTACTGTCGGTGTCGTGCAGTTCCGTCACCACGGCCAGCATTACACCGGCGCTGCTTCCGGCTATCTGGGCCACCTGCTGGAAGAAGGCGATGGCGTGCGTGTCTTCGTCGAGCCCAACCCCCATTTCCGGCTTCCGGCCGATGGCGACACATCGATCATCATGATCGGTGCAGGTACCGGCATCGCCCCCTTCCGTGCCTTCATGCAGCAACGCGAGGCACAGGGTGATAAGGGTCGGAACTGGCTCATCTTCGGTAACCAGCGCTTCACCGACGACTTTCTCTATCAGGCCGAATGGCTGCAGTACCGCAAGAGCGGTCTGCTCACCCGCGCAGACCTGGCCTGGTCCCGCCAGGGCAAGGAGAAAGTCTACGTGCAGCATCGTCTGACCCAGGCCGGGGCCGACGTCTGGCAATGGCTTCAGGAAGGCGCACACCTTTATGTCTGCGGCGACGCCAACCGCATGGCACGTGACGTGGACCGCGCCCTGAAAGAGATCGTCATGACCCACGGCGGCATGCCCGAAGACGATGCCGACGACTACCTGAACGACCTGCGCGAGGACCGCCGCTACCAGCGGGATGTCTACTGAAAAGACACTCGCTTCTGCCGTGATACCCCAAGGCATTCGATGCCTGCGCACCACGATTGAACAACCCGAGATTCCAGAGAAATACCATGTCGAACGCCGTACTGGACAAACGCGCCAAGCTGCCCGATGCGCCCTTGGCCGACAATGAACGCCTGAAAGGCAACAGCCATTATCTGAAGGGAACCATCCGGGAGGATCTCGGTGACGGACTCACCGGCGGATTCAACGGCGACAACTTCCAGCTGATCCGCTTCCATGGCATGTACGAACAGGATGACCGCGACATCCGTGCCGAGCGCGTGGGGCAGAAGCTGGAGCCGCTGAAGAACGTCATGCTGCGCTGCCGTCTGCCTGGTGGCATCATCCAGCCGAAGCAATGGCTGGGTATCGACAAGTTTGCTACCGAACAGACGATCTACGGCAGCATCCGGCTCACCAATCGGCAGACTTTCCAGTTCCATGGTGTTCTGAAGGAAAACATCAAACCCATGCACCAGTGGCTCAACGAGCTGGGCCTGGACAGCATCGCCACTGCGGGCGACGTTAACCGGAATGTACTGTGCACCAGCAACCCGGTGGAGTCGTCACTGCACCGTGAAGCCTGGGAATGGGCCAAGAAGATTTCCGAACATCTGCTGCCTCGCACCCGGGCCTACGCCGAGATCTGGCTGGACGGGCAGAAACTGCACTCCACCGAGAACTTCTTCGGCACCCCGGTCATCGACAAGGCGAAAAGCGGTGACGACACCGAACCCGTGCTGGGCAAGAGCTATCTGCCACGCAAGTTCAAGACCACGGTGGTCATCCCGCCGCACAATGACGTGGACCTGCACGCCAACGACCTGAACTTCGTGGCCATCGGTGATGGCAAGCATCTCGTCGGCTTCAACGTGCTGGTGGGCGGCGGCCTGTCGATGGAGCACGGCAACACCCGCACCTATCCCAACGTGGCACGCGAGTTCGGCTTCGTGTCACTGGACAAGGTACTGGACTGCGCCGCCGCCGTGGTGTCGGTGCAGCGGGACTGGGGCAATCGCAGCGACCGCAAGAACGCCAAGACCCGCTACACCCTGGAGCGCGTCGGCACCGACGTGTTCATCGCCGAAGTGGAGAACCGCATGGGCGCGAAGTTCGAGCCCATCCGCCCCTATGAATTCACCACCCGCGGCGACCGCATCGGCTGGGTTCAGGGCGAGGAAGGCAACTGGCACCTGACGCTGTTCATCGAGAATGGCCGACTGGTGGACCGTCCGGGCAAGCCGCTGAAGACCGGCATGCGCGAGATTGCCAAGGTCCACACGGGCGACTTCCGGCTGACGGCCAACCAGAACCTGATCGTGGCCAACGTGCGCCCCGAGAACAAGGAGCACATTGAGCGCATCGCCCGCGAGCACGGACTGATGAGCGAGCGCGTGACACCGCAGCGCGAGAATTCCATGGCCTGCGTGTCGCTGCCCACATGCCCGCTGGCCATGGCGGAATCGGAACGCTTCCTGCCGCAGTTCGCTGACCGCATGGACGAGCTGATGGTACGTCATGGCCTGTCCGACGAACACGTGGTGCTGCGCGTGACGGGCTGCCCCAACGGCTGCGGGCGTTCGATGCTGGCCGAGATCGGCCTGGTGGGCAAGGCCATTGGCCGCTACAACCTGTACGTGGGCGGAAACCGCGAAGGCACCCGCATCCCGCGGCTCTTCAAGGAGAACATCGTGCAGGAAGAGATCCTGGAAATCATCGACGGCTGGCTGGGCGCCTGGGCCCAGGGGCGCCAGGGCGAGGAAGGCTTTGGCGACTTCGCGGTACGCACCGGCATCATCGCCCCGGTGCTGGATGCCCCACGCGATTTCTGGGCCGTCGCCGCCTGAGAACCATCCGCGTGCCCCCGGGAAAGCGTCCCGGCAACAACCTCCCTGCCCTACGGACCAAGGACACCCATCATGCAGTACTTTCCCCTCTTTGCCGACCTGAAGGGTCGTGCCGTGCTGCTGGTGGGCGCAGGCGAGGTGGCCACCCGCAAGGCCGAAAGCCTGCTGCAGGCAGGCGCCGACATCCGCGTGGTGGCCCGCGAACTGGCGCCGGCTTTCCTGGACTGGCAGAACGAAGGGCGCATCCAGTGGCTGGCGCGAGAGTTCCACCCCGCGCACCTGCAGGATGTCTTCCTGGTGGTCTCGGCCACTGGTGATGCCGAGGTGGACAGCCAGGTGTTCAAGGCCGCCCAGGCCCGACACCTGCTGTGCAACACGGTAGACGATCCGCAGCGCTGCTCCTTCATCACCCCGGCCGTCATCGACCGAAGCCCCATCCAGGTGGCCATTTCCTCATCCGGCACGTCACCCGTGCTGATCCGACACTGGCGTCAGCGCATCGAGGCCCTGCTGCCGCAGCACACCGGTACCCTGGCCGACATCGCCGGGCGCTGGCGCACCCGGGTGCAGGAAAGGCTGGGAACCGTGCGCGAAAGACGCCACTTCTGGGAAACCCTGTTCGCCAGCCACTTCGACGCCCTGGTGGCTCGGGGGGACATTGCAGCCGCCGAGGCCGAACTGGCCCGCCAGCTTGATGGCCAGGCCGCCCGGCGAGGCGAGGTCGTCGTGGTGCACGCCGACCCCGACGACCCGGGCCTTCTGACCCTGCACGCCCTGCGCGCCCTTCAGGCCGCTGATCTGGTGCTGTACGAGGCCCGCATCTCCGAGCAGGTCCGTCATCAGATCCGCAAGGATGCCCAGCGCAGCTGTCTGGCCCCGGCGCTGGCACCCCATGGCCAGTTCGACGGCACGGGCAGCCAGCATGCGGCCCACGTTGCCGTCCGCCTTCGTGATGAGGCCCGTCAGGGCAAGCGTGTGGTCTGGCTGCGATGCGCCCCACAGAACCCCTCCGATGATTCGACGTGCGTACAGGTTCTGGCCCATGCCGATGTTCCGCTGCGAATCATTCCGGGCATCCCTGGTTCCGGTATCGATTCCCGGTCAGACGAGCCCCGGAGTCAGCAGCCAGCCCCGGCAGCAGCCCTGCCGATCTCCGTACCGTTCCAGGCCACGCCCACCGCCATATCCCCCGTCCAACGGCTGCGCGTTGCCGCCCCACAACACCTGCACCGCCTCTACCGGCGCAAACATCGACACGACATGACCCTTCGTCATTTCCAAGTGTTGCAAAATCGAAAGATTTAGTATCGGTTTTCTATAATGGCCGCTCCCCTTGACGGCCATGGAAAACCCACGATGCTTGTCTCCCCACACTCCATCCCTGACCAGCAGACGTTGAACACCGACGTCTGCATCATCGGGGCCGGCCCTGCCGGTCTGGCTGCTGCCCAGGAACTGCTGGACAGCGGCCTTGATGTCATCCTGCTGGAATCCGGCGGCGAAGAGCCCGACGCAGCCACCCAGCAACTGGCAGCCGGTGTTTCCGAAGACACGCCCGACCTTTACCCCGACATCGTCTGGTCTCATGACCGACGCTTCGGCGGCACCTCGGTGCAATGGGACGTGCAGGTCCATGGCACGAAGAACTGCCACCTGGCCACCTTCGATCCCATCGACTTCAAGAAGCGCGACTGGATGCCGCACAGTGGCTGGCCCATCGATTACGACACGATGCACCCGTACTATCTGCGGGCGCTCAAACTGTGGGAAACCGGCATCGACTCGCTGGAGATGGCTCCGTGGGTCTCCGACGAACGCAAGCTGCTGGACTTCAAGGACAACACCCTGGAGACCAAGCTGTACATGACCGGTTCGCAGGCCGCGCTCACCGAAGGCATCGGCGGCCGGATCAAGCAGAGCCAGAACATGCGGCTCATCATGAAGGCCAACGCGGTCGAGCTGGACACCAACGAAGATGCCAGCACCGTCACCGGCGTGAAGGTGGCTTGCCTGGACGGACGCCGCTTCACCATTGCGGCCAGGCAGGTGATCCTCGCCCAGGGCGGCTTCCAGGTGCCCCGCCTGCTGCTGGCCTCCGACCGCGTGGCCAAGCATGGTCTGGGCAACGACAACGGGCTGGTCGGCCGCTTCCTGATGGACCGCCAGATCGTCAAGACCGGCACGCTGTTCCCCAACCAGCCCATCTCGGCCTTCGGCCTCTATGACCTGCAGCACCGAGGCCTCTCGCACGTGCTGGGCAAGCTGGCCATTCCGCAGCAGACGCTGGAAGAACGCCACCTGATGAACACCTCCATCGGGCTCAACGCGCAGCCGGCGTTCTCGCGCGTGAGACTTGCACAGCGCCTGTTCGGCCGCGGTACCACCTTCCGTTCGCCGGCCTACTATTCGCTGCGCAAGATCGTGCGCGACGTGCGTGCCCGCCAGATGCCGGAGCGCCCGCTGCACCACCTGCTGAAGGTGCTGGGTGGCATCGACGACCTGGTGTTCATCAAGGTGGCCCGCGCCCCCTGGCTGCAGATCCCGTACAACCGCGACAGCGGCGGCTGGTACGAGGCACCGCACCGCGACCAGTTCTTCAAGGTCATCGACCTCTACCAGATTGCCGAGCAGTCGCCCGATCCGGACAACCGCATCACCCTCAGCGACGAGCGCGACGCCACCGGCATGCGCAAGCCGAAGGTGGAATTCCGCTGGCGCGACTTCGACATCCGCAGCGCCCTGGGTACGCAGGACATCGTGCAGAAGGCCTTCGAGCAGTCCGGCATCGGCCGGCTGCGCGTCGAGCGCCGTGATGGCCTGCCCCTGGTCACCCAGATGACGGCCCACCACCCCGCCGGCACGGCCCGCATGGCCGATGATCCGAAACAGGGCGTGGTTGACCGCAACTGCCGCGTGCATGGTGTCTCCAACCTGTACGTGGCCAGCAGTGCCGTCTTCACCACCGGCGGCTGCGCGCCCCCGACGCTGACCATCGTCGCCATGGCCGTGCGCGTGGTCGACGCCGTCAAGAAGCAGCTGGGCAAGGGCTGATCCAGTCAAAAACCGAGCTGGAAAGGGGCGCCCCGGCGCCCCCCCTTTCATAATGCGTAGCCACGATCGTCGACACGCTTAACATATAGTTAATAAAACAACCGCCTGACTGTCATGACCATCCTCGGAAAGGATCGTACACCGCAAAAAATATAGAAGAGAAATACACGATTTGTTGATAAAATTTTCGGACGACAGAGAGAACGGCCTTTCCAGTCAACTTTCAGCCTGGCTTTCTGTACGAGTTTAGCGTCTAAACAGCCTCCATCAGAAAGGTCTGCAGTCGTGTACAACTACATCTTCGTCTCCAATCTGCGCAGTGCACTCGAAGATCGACAACTGAGCAGAAGCCGGCTTTCCGAACTTTCGGGAATCTCCCCATCCTTTCTGTTCGAACTGCTGTCCGGCAAGGCCAATCCATCGCTCAAGGTCATGGAAGCCATCGCCGAAGCCCTTGAAATACCGCTTGAAATGCTGCTTTCCAGCGCAAGTATCGATCGGCGCGAGCTTGAACGACGTGCAGGCCGCAATGCTGCCTGGACCATGCCGAATGGCTACGAAAGCGTCTTTGCCGTCATCCCCCAACATCAGGCATTCATGGTTCGCAAATGGGCCAAACGAAGCCTCCAAAGGCTTAGCCACCCGGCCGATCGCACCATCACGAGTCAGTCTCGGCATGCAGCAGGCCGCTTTTCAGCATAACATGTCCATATTGACACATCGTCATATCCGTACCATCCCTACCTCGACATAGCGAATATTTCCATCTGGTTTGGCGTGCTAGCATCACTCCGAAATGTGAGGGTGAGACGGCATGCTGGACACAAAGGACAAAGGAGCCCGCTGGTGTCAAGGAGCGGGCACACAGGAAGCTCGAACGGGATATGGGCTCAGTGCTGCTTTCAGCCCTGCGAGACCCAAGGACCGTCGAGATCATGCTCAATGCCGACGGTGTTCTCTGGCAGGAACGTCTGGGCGAACCCATGGTCCGCATCGGTTCGTTGCGTCCTGCTCAGGCGCAGGCCATCATCGAGACCATCGCTGGCTATCACGGCAAGGAAGTTACTCGTCACAAGCCCTTGCTCGAAGGTGAGCTGCCGCTCGACGGCTCGCGCTTCGCTGGACAAATTCCGCCCATCGTCCCCTCACCCACTTTCGCAATCAGAAAAAGGGCGGTAGCCATTTTCACTCTCGATCAATATGTCGAGAATGGTGTCATGACGGCAGATCAGCGAGACGTGCTGATGCAGGCCATTGCCGCACACCGGAACATCCTGGTCATCGGGGGTACCGGCTCGGGCAAGACCACACTGGTCAACGCCATCATCCACCAGATGGTCCTGACTGACCCGGCGGAGCGGGTTCTCATCATCGAGGACACCGGCGAGATCCAATGCGCCGCCACCAACTTCGTTCAGTACCACACCAGCATCGACGTGACGATGACGATGCTGCTCAAGACCGCATTGCGCATGCGACCCGACCGCATCCTGGTCGGCGAAGTGCGCGGTCCCGAAGCGCTCGATCTGCTCATGGCCTGGAACACCGGGCATGAGGGTGGCGCCGCGACGCTGCACGCAAACAACGCCCGTGCAGGCCTGGACCGGCTGGCGATGCTCATCAGCATGAATCCCGAATCACCCCGCCCTATCGAACCGCTGATTGCCGAAGCGGTCCATGTCGTTGTGCATATCACCAGAACCCCGGAAGGCCGCCGGGTCGAGGAGATCCTGATGATCTCCGGCTACCGCAACGGCCAATACATCACCAATGCACCATAAGGAGAAAAACCCGTCATGCAGCACGCCCGCCCTTTCCTCCCGTTCCATCCCGGCCTGCTCTATGCCATGGCACTGCTGGGCATCCTGGCCTTCGTCCTGCTGATGCCGCAGCACGCGCTGGCCGCTCAGGCCAACGGCGGCAATCTGCCCTATGAAGGATGGCTGACCAATCTGCGCAACTCCGTCACCGGTCCCGTGGCCTTCACCATCTCCATCATCGGCATCGTGGTGGCGGGTGCCGTGCTCATCTTCGGCGGAGAACTCAATGCCTTCTTCCGCTCCCTGATCTTTCTGGTGCTCGTCATGGGCCTGATCGTGGGCGCACAGAACATGATGACCACCTTCTTCGGATCCGGCGCCGAGATCGCCTCAATCGACAGCATGCGAGCCCCCGCGGCTACCGACACCGTCATCCCACGCACACATGCGGCCACGGACAACGCCGTTCTCATGCAAGGCTGAACCATGGCACTGCGCACAATTCCCATCCACCGGGCCGGCAATCGGGTCAGCCTCTTCATGGGAGGCGACCGGGAGCTGGTGATGTTCTCCGGACTGATGGCCGGCGCGCTGATCTTCAGTGCGCAGGAATTCCGGGCCACCATCTTCGGCATCTTCCTGTGGTTCGGCGCCCTGTACACGTTCCGCCTCATGGCCAAAGCCGACCCTCTGATGCGGCAAGTCTACCTGCGCAGCCGACGCTACCGGCCGTACTACCCGGCCCGCTCCACCCCGTTCCGTGAAAACACCAGCGACCAGGTCAGACAGTACAGATGATCGAAGCCATTGCCATCGGAATTGCCGCACTGGGCGCCGTGCTGCTGCTCGTGCTGTTCGCCCGCATCCGTGCGGTCGATGCCGAGCTGCAGCTCAAGAAGCATCGCTCCAAGGAGGCCGGTCTGGCCGACCTGCTCATCCATGCCGCCGTCGTCGACGATGGCGTCATTGTCGGCAAGAACGGCTCATTCATGGCCGGCTGGATCTATCAGGGCGACGACAACGCCAGCAGCACCGAAGAGCAGCGCGAAGCCGTCTCACAGCGCATCAACCAGGCACTTTCCGGACTGGGCAGCGGCTGGATGATCCACGTCGATGCCGTGCGACGGCCCGCGCCGGGCTATTCCGACCGGGGACTGTCGAGTTTTCCCGACCGTGTCTCGGCTGCCATCGACGAGGAACGTCGGCAGCTCTTCGAGGGCCTGGGCACGATGTACGAAGGCTACTTCGTCATGACGGTGACCTGGTTCCCGCCGGTACTGGCCCAGCGCCGGTTCGTGGAACTGATGTTCGACGACGACAGCGAGAAACAGGATCGCAAGGCACAGACCATGGCGCTGATCGAACGCTTCAGGCGCGACGTGCTCTCCATCGAGAACCGGCTCTCCAATGCCGTCTCCCTGTCACGGCTCAAAGGGCGCCGGATCCAGCAGGAAGACGGCACGTGGGTCACGCACGACGACTTCCTCAGCTGGCTGCAGTACTGCATCAGCGGCAACCGGCATCCCATGCTCCTGCCCAGCAACCCGATGTACCTCGACGCCCTCCTCGGCGGCCAGGAACTGCACAGCGGCGTCGTTCCCCGGATCGGGCGCAGGTTCATCCAGGTCGTGGCCATCGAAGGCTTTCCGCTGGAATCATCGCCCGGCATGCTGTCGGCACTGGCCGAGATGCCGGTCGAATACCGATGGTCATCGCGCTTCATCTTCATGGACCAGCATGAATCCATCAAGCACCTGGACAAGTTCCGCAAGAAGTGGCGGCAGAAAATCCGGGGCTTCTTCGACCAGGTCTTCAACACCAACACCGGCGCCATCGACCAGGATGCCCTGTCGATGGTGGAAGATGCCGAGACCGCCATCGCCGAAGTCAGCAGCGGCATGGTGGCCGTGGGCTACTACACCAGCGTCGTCGTGCTCATGGATGAAGATCGCAGCCAGCTGGAAGAAGCGGCACGCCAGATGGAAAAAGCCATCAACCGGCTGGGCTTTGCCGCCCGCATCGAGAGCATCAACACCATGGACGCCTGGCTGGGCAGCCTGCCGGGACATGGCGTCGAAAACGTGCGCCGCCCGCTCCTCAACACCATGAATCTGGCCGACCTGCTGCCCACCTCCAGCATCTGGACGGGCAGCCAGACCGCCCCCTGCCCGATGTATCCCCCCAATTCACCGGCCCTCATGCATTGCATCACCCACGGCGCCACCCCGTTCCGGCTCAACCTGCATGTGCGCGACCTGGGTCACACCTTCGTCTTCGGCCCCACCGGCGCCGGCAAATCCACGCATCTGGGCATCATCGCGGCACAGCTGCGCCGTTACGAAGGCATGTCCATCTTCTCCTTCGACAAGGGCATGTCCATGTACCCGCTGACAAAAGCCGTGGGGGGCCAGCACTTCACCATTGCCGCCGACGACGATGCCCTGGCCTTCTGCCCGCTGCAGTTCCTTCAGAGCCGCTCGGACCGCGCCTGGGCTGTGGAGTGGATCGACACCATCCTGGCACTGAACGGCCTGATCACCACCCCGGCACAGCGCAACGAGATCGCACACGCCATCAACAGCATGCATGGCAGCGGCGCACAGACCATCACGGAATTCAAGCTCACCGTGCAGGACGAGCAGATGCGTGAAGTGCTGGAGCAATACACCATCGAAGGCGCCATGGGGCACCTGCTTGATGCCAGCGAAGACGGCCTGGCCTTGTCGGACTTCAGCACCTTCGAGATCGAAGAGCTGATGAACCTGGGCGAGAAATATGCGCTGCCCGTGCTGCTGTACCTGTTCCGCCGCATTGAACGCGACCTGAAGGGACAACCGGCCGTGATCATCCTGGATGAAGCATGGCTGATGCTGGGCCACGAAGTCTTCCGCCAGAAGATCCGGGAATGGCTGAAGGTGATGCGCAAGGCCAACTGCCTGGTCCTGATGGCCACACAGAGCCTGTCGGACGCCGCCAGTTCCGGCATTCTCGATGTCATCGTCGAATCCACCGCCACCAAGATCTTCCTGCCCAACATCTACGCACAGGACGAAGACACTGCCGCACTGTACCGCCGCATGGGCCTGAACGACCGGCAGATCGAGATCCTGGCCAGCGCCATTCCCAAGCAGCAGTACTACTACGTCTCGGAAAACGGCCGCCGACTCTACGAGCTGGCACTGGGCCCGCTGGCCCTATCCTTCGTGGGCGCCACCGACAAGGATTCGATCGCCACCATCCGGCAGCTGGAAAGACGCCACGGGCCGGACGACTGGGTCGACGCCTGGCTGGCCAGCCGGGATCTGAACCTCGACGACTACCTGGAGGCAGCATGAGTTTCCGGAAGAAAAAGGAGCCCGTCGCCGGCAACCGCACCGACAGGGACGCCCTGCAGGCCGAGAACCCCTACCTGACAGCCCGTCGCAGCTGGAACGACCATGTCGGCTCGATCGTCTCGGCAAAACAGACCTGGCAGGTCATCGGCATCCTGGCCATGCTGATCTCGCTGGCCGCCGTCGGCGGCGTCGTGCACATCGGCAGCCAGTCCAAGTTCATTCCCTACGTCGTCCAGGTCGACAAGCTGGGCCAGACCGTGGCAGCCGGCCCCGTCGAGGCGACCCAGCGGGCCGATCCGCGCGTCATGCACGCAGCCCTGGCCGACTGGCTGGGCTGTGCCCGCATGGTGACGCCGGACGTGGCCCTGCAGCGCAAGTGCATCTTCAGGGTGTACGCCATGCTGAAATCGAAAGACCCCGCCACCGCCAAGATGAACGAATGGTTCAACCACAGCGAAGAGGCCAGCCCCTTCAAACGTGCCGAAAAGGAGATGGTCAATGTCGAGATGAAGACCGTCATTCCACAGACCCCCGACACGTGGCAGATCGAGTGGACGGAAGCCACCCGTGACCGCAATGGCGCTCTGACAGGCCAGCCCGTCGTCTGGCGCGCCCTGGTCACCACCTACATCGCGGACGTTTCCCCACAGGTAACGGACGAGGAACTGCGCAACAACCCGCTGAGCATCTACGTCCGTGATTTCTCCTGGGCACGAGTCCAATGATCCATTCCATGAACAGACACCTCTGCATCGCATTCCTGGGCTGCTTGATGGCCGTGCCCTCCCTGGCGATGGCCGACAGACTGGCCGACAAGTACTTCTCCACCGGAGAGAAACCCAAGGCCATGAGTGCCCGCGAAAGAGCCGCGCTGGACGTAGCCAGAAAATGGGGCAAGAACAATGCCGTGACCCCCTTCCCCGGTGACAACGGCGTGGTCACGTTCGTGTATGGCACTGACTCACCCGACATCGTCTGCGCCGTGCTGCAGGTCTGCGACCTAGCCTTGCAGCCCGGCGAGAAGGTCAACCAGATCCACCTGGGCGACACTGCACGCTGGAACATCGAGCCCAGCGTGACCGGCAGCGGCAGCCAGGAAACCCAGCACCTGATCATCAAACCGCTCGACATCGACCTCAACACCTCGCTGATCGTCACCACCGACCGCCGGGCCTACCACATCCGGCTGCGTTCGCACCGATCCCGGTACATGCCCCAGATTGCCTTCAGCTATCCGGAAGACGCCAACGCCAAATGGGCCGCCTTGCGGCAACACGAGAAGCAGCAGCGTGAACGGGACACCATACCACAGACCGGTGAATACCTTGGCGACCTCTCCTTCGACTACCGGATGGAAGGCAGTGCCCCCTGGAAGCCGGTGCGCGTCTACCATGACAGTCGCAAGACCATCATCGAAATGCCACGGGCGATGGCGCAGACTGAAGCCCCCACATTGCTGCTGGTCCGCAAGGATGGCGGTTTCTTTTCCGATGAAGAGACCGTCATGGTCAACTACCGCATCCAGGGTAACCGCTACATCGTCGATACGGTCATCGACAAGGCCATCCTGGTCACCGGCGTCGGCAAGGATCAGGATCGCGTCACCATCACCCGGGAGAAGGCATCGTGAAGCGACATGCCCTTGCCCTGGTGCAGGCGCTTGCCATGACGGCGGCCGGCTGCACCCTGGTCGATCCTGCCGGACGGCAGGATGCTGATCGCATGACGGCCGACCTCGATCGAAATGCACTGGTCAAGGACAGCGTGGCAACTCTGGCGCAGCTGTACCCACCGGCCTGGACCCGCCTGAAACTGCAACAACCGGCTTCCGATGCATTCGGCACCGCACTGGTGAAGCAGCTGCGTGCACGCGGTTACGCCATCCAGGAAGCAGACCCGAAGCCCGGGCTCATGCAGAGCCTCTTCCCGAGCACACCCGAAAAACGCGGCCGGCAGGAACAGAAGAAGCCCGTCGAGTACGCTCCGGATGACCCGGCAACACTGCCCTTGCGCTACGTACTCGCGCCACTGGGGCCGGAACTGTATCAGCTGACGATCACGATCGGCACCCAGTCCCTGACCCGGCCCTATCTCCATCGGGACGGTCGACTGGCTGCTGCCGGCGCCTGGATCCGCAAGGAATGACACCATGAGCAGACGCCCCGAACCGATGTCGCCCGACGATTCTCCCGACGCCATCCCGAAGAAGATCGGGGTGCGTCGCGTGAACAACGTGCCGCTGCTGCTGATCGGGGCGGTGCTGCTGGCGTTTGCCGTCATGATCGGCTTGGTGGCGGCAGACCGCACCTCGAAACAACAGATCAATGCCAACGACCAGAGCCCCTCGGAGGACGGCGGCAACACCGAGATGCTGGCCAAGGAAATTGCCGGCTCACAGACCAGCGGCTTCATTCCGCCCGCAGAGCCGGCACCACCGGAACCGCCTCCGGACAAGCCCGTTGTCGTGACTCGGCCGAAGGAGCCTCCTACCCCCGATGACCGCGACCGGCCGCCACTGCCACCGCCAGGGAACCGGCCCAGCTTCAGCCCCGGTCGGGACACGATGACGGACAGTGAAGCATCGCGCATCCGCATGGATCGGATGCGTGCTCTGGAAGAAGCCGTCAAGTCACCAACCGGTGTACAGACCGACGGCGCGGGTGAAGGCGGTGGTGGCATGGGAGGCATGCACCACGGTGCGCGTTCCCTGCGAGGCATCGACCGCCAGATTGCCCAGCTGGACAGCAGTGACCCCAAGGCCGAGTACATGAAGCAGCTGGCCTTTGCCCAGAAACTTGCCCAAAGTGGCGACGGGGGCGGCGCCGGTGCACTCGCCACAAGCCGGAACACCGACACAGGCGACGGCAGCGGCAACAACCTGTCGCGCTTTCAAAGCAACGACCCCGACCGGTGGCGACTGAAGTCCACGCCTCAGAAACCGGACACCCCTTACGAACTGCGAGCCGGATTCGTCATCCCCGCCCTGCTGATTTCCGGCATCAATTCCGAACTGCCGGGCCAGATCATGGCGCAGGTGACACAGAGCGTTTATGACACCCCAACAGGCAAGTACCTGCTCATTCCCCAGGGATCACGGCTGATCGGCGCCTACTCCAGCGAGATCATCTTCGGCCAGGCACGAGTCTTCGTGGGGTGGCAGCGCATCATCTTTCCCGACGGAAAGGCCATGGACATCGGCGCCATGCCAGGCGGCGACGGCGCCGGCTACGCAGGCTTCACCGACAAAGTCAACAATCACTACATGCGCCTGTTCGGCTCTGCCTTCATGATGTCTGCCGTGACGGCAGGGGTAGCCATGAGCCAGAACCGTGGCGCGAACGACGAGCGCAGAAACCAGCGCGCGGGCGACGCCATGAGCGAAGCCCTGGGTCAGCAACTTGGGCAGGTCACCGCACAGTTGATTGCCAAGAACATGAACATTGCACCGACGCTGGAAATACGTCCCGGCTACCGCTTCAACATCATCGTGACCAAGGACATGGCTTTCAAGAAACCTTATGAGGACTTCGACTATTGATTTTCAATTCAAAACCAAAATTTACTGAGAAACATCGCATCACGAACCATACCATTTATAATGGTTCTATTGACAACTTGATGACCCATCAAATCATCAAGAACATGTAGTCCGTCGGGCTTCATGAGGATTTTCAGCCAACATTTCAGGAGGATGACCGTGAATCACCTATTCACTCTCCGAAGGCCGCTACTCGCCCTGATATTTCCTCTCGGCTTTCTGGCCTCAACTGCCAGCGACGCCGGCGGCATTCCGGTTGCAGACGGGCTCAACCTCAGCCAGAACATCGTCACGGCAGCCAACAATGTTCGACAGGCGTTGCAGCAGGTCCAGCAATACAGGATCCAGCTGGAGCAGTACCAGACGCAGTATAAACAGTACATGATGCAAGTTCGGGACATGCAATCCTGGAGCGACGCCAACTACACGTGGGAAAACGTTCAGGATGTTCTCGACAACCTGAACGACATCACCAACAAGATCGAATACTATGACGACACGGTAAGGGACATTCATGGATATCTGGAGAAATTCCAGGATGTTGCCTACTACGAGCACTCGCCCTGCTTCACAGACGATGGCTGTTCCGATGCAGAGAGAGAACTCATAGAAATAAACAGACGCAACGCAAGCAAAGACCAGAAGCAGGCAAACGATGCCATGTTCGAAATGGTCCAGAAGCAGAAAGAACAACTACGCATGGACTCCAGCAACCTGGAACAGGAACGCCAGCGGGCAAGCACCGCCAAGGAACAAAAAGCCATTCTAGCACATGCTAACCAGTTCGCACTCGAGCAGACGAAGCAGCTGATGCAGATTCGAGCGTTGCTTGTTGCGCAACAGGAAGCTGTCAGCGCAGAAATGAGAAGAAACGCAGACGAAGAAGCAAAAGCAAGAGTAAAGCGCAAATCATTTTTCAATATGAGTAGAAAGGTCGATCGCAACAAAGACAAAGGAATCCCTCTAACCCCTTTACCGAATCTCAACTGAAAAAGGATCACAAATGAAAACAAAGATGTCTATTATCGCGATAGTAGCCATTCTTGGCACGTGTCTGATTGGTTGCAAACAATCTAACAACGATGACGCCAACGAAAGGACCCCAGAGCAACAGAAGCAGTACGAGAAGTTCTTCAAACCGAGACCAGTCAACAGAAACAAAGATAAAGGGATCCCACTTACCCCGGAACCAAAGAGCGGAGACTCCGAATAAGGCCATGAAGCGCATCATTTGTGCGTTTGTGCTGATGCTGCTCGCCAATGCAGCATCGGCTCAGCACATTGACAACAGCGGTGTCCTTGAAAGTGTCAGCAATCAGTTTGCGACAGAAAGTGCTGGGTGGATGATCAGCATACAAGGTTATGCTACATGGCTATTCATGACCTTGGCATCAATATCCATGGCATGGACATTCTGCATGATGATCCTGAGAAAAGCCGATATTGGAGATTACTTTGCTGAATTCATTCGCTTCGGCATGTTCAGCACCTTCTTCTACTGGCTACTCAGAAACGGCCCACGATTTGCCATAACAATAATTAACTCATTTCGTGTGATAGGCTCAAAGGCAGCAAATATTGACACCGTAGTAACCTCATCCACTCCAATAGACATTGCATTCGAAATAATAAACAGGGCCTCGAAGAGCTATGATCTCTTCAAACCCATAGACAATCTGGCAATCAACATCACCCTCATGATAATACTAGCCTGCATGGGAATCGTTGCTGCAAATTTCCTTCTTACCATGATAGGGGCATGGATCATCGCTTTTGCAGGCGTCTTTGTACTGGGGTTCGGAGGTTCACGATGGACATCCGATATAGCCATCGGTTACTTCAAGACCGTTGTCAGCATCTCTCTTAAGCTCATGACCATGACCTTAATGATTGGTGTCGCAAACTCTATTATGCAGGGATTTTATGAAAAATTGGATGAGGGAGCGGATTATACAGATTTATTGGTTATATTTGTTGTTTCCTTGGTCCTGGCAATTCTTATTCACTCCGTCCCGAACCTGATTGCGGGTCTAGTTCCCAGCAGCGGCGGGGCCTCAGGAATTGGATCATTCAGCGGAACACAAATTGCCGCGTCGGCGTCGTCGCTTGGATCTGCAGCATCAAGCACGGCCAAACTCGCCGCGGCAGGGGCAGGGGCAGCGATCGCAACAGCAGGATCAGCAGCAGCTAACACGACAGGTGGGATAAAAGCATTTTCGGCTGCGGTGGGGGCAGCCAGGGCGAGCAATGGCAAAGCCGGTACCTTGGGATCTAGTGGAAGCGGAAACATGTTGGGATCCGGAAAAGGCGCCCAACAAGCAAACACGTCGCCAGGAGGAAGTGGCGGACCGAACTTTGCTCAGGCAGCCGGCATCGGTGGTGCATCTTCTGCCAGAGCCTTCAAACAGGCTAGTTCACAGGGAGGTGGTGGAGTAGGACGGATCGCGGCAGGAACGGTAAAGAACCTGGCCAAAGGGGCATTTGCCGTTGGTCATCAAAAATATCAGGGAATGAAAGCCGCCGCAAATGCCCGCATCGATAAAACCGTCGGTGGGCAAGTAGCGCAGGCAATCCAGAAGCAGAACAAAGGCAGCGGCTCTTGAGCAGTCGGAACATTGAGCAGTACGCACCCATGCAACCACCCCTTCCCCCCGGGCTTCCCCCTCAGATGCAGGAGCGCATCTCCTGCTCGCTGGCCGCCGCTGCCCGCTACGAGGTGCCAGCCAACATCATGCTGGCCGTGGCCGAGAAGGAAGGCGGCAGTCCAGGACAGTGGAAGCGCAACGTCAATGGCACGCACGATGTGGGCGCCATGCAGTTCAACACGGCCTATCTGCGTGAGCTGGCCGGCTACGGCATCACGGCGGGTGACGTGGCTGCCACTGGTTGCTATGCCTTCGATCTGGCCGCGTGGCGCCTGCGCATGCACATCCGCCGCGACAGGGGCGACCTGTGGACGCGCGTGGCCAACTATCACTCCCGCACACCAAGGTTCAACACTCGTTACCGGGCCGATCTGATCAGGAAGGCCCGAAAGTGGGCAACCTGGCTGGAAACGCATTTCGTCACCACCCGTCTTCCTGAAAACGTCGTCGATGCCAGCTCCGGACGTGCCGTGAACCCACGCATCAAGACCATCTCAACCTCCACGCCGGGTCTCACCACAGGTACGGGCATCGACAATCAGGAGAGTCTACATGCAGCTGATGACTGACGTCCCCTGCCCTGCACATCGTCTGATCCGCTCCGATGCCAGACCGACCATCCATGCCCCAAGAACCACAGATCGACGTATGGGCAAAGGATTTCCACTGATCCCGGTTTCAGCGAGCGGAGCTGATCAATACCGAAAAAGGAAAACATCATGAGCAATCATCATCCGAGAAGGACACGTCTGGACATCGCATTCGGCATCGTGAGCGACATCATCCAGAATCGAACCCGAAAACTCAAAATAGAAGAAGAAAGGCCGCAGCGCAACGAGGCCTATATCTCGGAAATTCAGAAGGCAATAGAAGAGGCAAACCAGGCTCTTGACTCACTCTTTTCTCTCGATAACGATGTCATCGAGCGGACCATCGAGAAGTATGAGCCCATTCTCAAGGAGCTCAAGAAGGACCCCTTTCAGGAGACCCTGCAACTCGATATAGCATCAAACGTCCTGGGGACGATCATTGGATGTCATGCCTTGAAAATCGCCAAGGAGAGGAAGAAGCCAAACCCAGACAGGTCGTTGATCGCCGCTTCGGAAAAGGTAATGGATGAGATGGAGGATCTCAGAGATTCATTGTATCTTGGTGGTCAGGCGGAGGCTGAACGGATCATCAGGGAGTACGGACCGCTATCACGTGAACTCTGGAGGCAAGGAGGCGGTATCTGACATGGAAGAACGGGATGACCTGCCGGAAGCCGAGCGTATCTACAAGAAGTTCAAGAAAAGGGCTCTGGAAAGCACGTCTACCCAGGAACATCCACGGGCCATCCTGTTGGGCGGGCAGCCTGGATCGGGAAAATCTTATCTGCGAGAAATCGTCATCAAAGAATTTGCAAGCAAGGGTGGTGCGGTCGTCATTGATCCTGACATACTGAGAGAAAAGGATTCACTCTATATCGAGCTGTCCAGAACAGACCCGATTCATGCAGGAGACCGCTCACACGAACAGGCATCCACCCTGGCCAAGCGCCTGACGGCTGCCATGGTTTCGGAACGGCGGAATCTGATCATCGACGGCACAATGGGCAACCCCGAATCCATTCGAAAGAAGATCCACCTGCTGCGACAGCATGGCTATGCGATAGATGTTCATGTCATGGCCGTGAACCCGGAACTCTCGAAAGTCCAGTCGAACCTCCGCTTCGAAAGACAGGTAGCCGGAAGCGGCAGAGGACGATTCGTCCCCAAGACAGTGCACGATGCAGCCTACGAAGGTCTTTCAAGATCAGTGGACATGATGGAACAGGAATGCCTTGTAGATTCGATGCACATCCATGATTCCGATAGACAGAGGATCTACGAGAACCGCCTAATCGACGGCAACTGGCAGAAAGGACCTGCTGCAATGTCAACCCTGATTGCGGAAAGGACGCGAGAACAGACACCTGAAGAGCTCCAAAAGCTCTTGTCGAATCAGGAAGACCTCAACCATCTGGCCAAGCGCCGCGAAGGAGTTCAGGACAATGTCGTCTACACCCTGGGCTCCGAAACCAACGGTGACGGCAAAAGCTACAGCAGTGTCCATGACGTTGCCGCCGCCTTCAGGGATGCCAGACAGGAGGATCTGCCCTACATCAAGCGGACCGAACGGATGCCCAGTGGCAGAATGCAAACCTCAATGGTGGGTCAAACGACAGTCACCCGCAAGGATGGGCAACGGCACCACGGCAAGGACATCGTCGGTACAGACGGATTCCTGAAGTCGGCCTATACGGATGCCTGTGCCCATAAACAGCCCATACGGCTCCACAATCTCCCGGACCTGGAAAAGCGAAAGAACCAGCTCATGGATTCGCTTCAACAGTTCGAGAAAAAAGAGCGCGATCAGGCAGCAGAAGCCTTCGCCGGTCTGCGCCGGCCCGAAGTGATGAACCGGACCATGAAGGAGCTGCGGGCGCCTTACGCGCAGCAAAAGCACGATCAGGCGATGAGGATCGAGAAGAAGCTGGAAAGCCGCATTTCACAGGCCCAGAAAGCATTGAAACAGGGTGACGAACACCGACCCGGCGTCTTCTCGCTGCCCAGCACCCGACGTGCCTGGGAGGCGACTCAGGCAAATCGGAAGGAAAGAATCCATCAGTTGAAGAAGCGCCAGAACACCGTTCGGGAGATACGGACCGGCATAGGCGCATCTGCCCCACGCATCGAGGAGCTGGCCAACAGGAAGATGAGGGCCGAGAACCCGAAAATGGCTGCCAGACAGGACGCCATGAGAAGGGCCTTCCGGGTCAAGCAGGTCAAGGCCCAGCAACAGGCCAGGACAGAGCGGCGGGAACAGCGTTTGCGGCAGGTGCGTACAAAGCGCATGAAGATGTGACGATGGCAACGATTGCCATCGTCCAGACTCTCAGCGCCCTGCCTCCCATCCCTCGGAAGTGAGATGGAGAATGAGGGGCTCTTCCTTCCTGCCCTCCCCTTCCAGCGTGGACTTCACCTCGGAAAACGCCTTCTGAATCTCAGGTTTTCTTGCCCAATCAGCGACGTCTTCCAGCTCGTACGTATAGAAGACCTGAACCTCTTGGTATTCTCCCAAACTCATCGGGCCTTTCCACTTCACAACCTCATCCAGGGTCTTTTTGGCCCAGCACAGTTTGTTCATCTTGGAATGCCCGCTGAAGAAGCTGTCCTTCTCTATTTCGCGGATGAACGGCTTGGCAGCATCGGTGGGCGTATAGCGCCTCATCTTTATCTTGGTGGTTTCATCGCCTGAGAATCCCCAGGATCTGACCTTGGGTTCGGCTTCGATGTCCTCTCCCTTGACCAGACCCTCGGCTTCGAGCACCTTCATGCTGCCAGGTTCCGGGCTGTTCAGCCCCATCAGATCCCGCTTGGATTCCTCCTTGGCAACGTCCACCGGCCAGGGCCCGAGTTCCAGGCACTGGTCTCCCTCCTTTTCGAGATACTTGTCCAGCGTTGCACTGAAATTCCTCTCGTTGGCGTCGGTCTTACTGCCGCAGGCAGCCAGCGCCACGGAGCCCAATGATGGTAAGGACGGCCAGTCGTTTGTTGGTCTTGTTCATGATCTCCCCTTGATCCTGCTGCCTGCGCGTCTCGGTGTCGAACCATTGCGACAGGCCGCGATGACCTGCTCTGCAGGCATGTCGATTGCCGGCAGTGTGCCTGATGCCGGCAGTGGATGAATCCGTTATATCGGATACATGTTGGGACCCATGGTGGACATGCGTGCCGGTTAGGGTCAAGAATCGTTTCTGTCTGACTGTAACCGTCTCAGACGCCTTGTATCTGCCTACCAGGTAAGAACCGGCCGTATAACGGCCCTGATCTGCGAACGGTCGACAGGACCAAAATAGCGCCCATCGAAGGACTTTCCGCTCACATCCGACATGAGCATCAGTTCGGTGTCATCCAGAACATGATTCCTGATCCGATAGTGGGGCAGCGGCCTGCCCATGCCATCGGTCTTCCTGGGCATGCTGTGAGGCAGGAATGTGCCATTGATCCGGACGCCCTCATTCGTGACCGAGACAACATCATGTTCGGTGGCCAGAATCTTCTTCATCATGTAGCCATATCCGCCAGGGCATGGACCTGGACCAATATAGCCCCGGTTCCTGGCCTCATCGAAGACGCTTCTTCGGGGTGGGCAGAAGAGCACATAAGCGCCCTTCTTCACCGGCTCACTGCTTGTCCAGTACAGGCCGGGCGGAATGCTCCGCGTGGAGTTGACACGAGCGCCAGCCCATGCCGCCCACGCACAGATTCCCACGACAATGACGCACACACCACCGACGATGGCCGTTGCGGAAACCGACTTCATGTCATGAACCGTTCCAACAGTCGGAGGTGGGTTGCCGCAATCGGTCGGATGTCTCCGGTGCAGCGATGGATGCTCTGGCCAGAAACACCGGGTCCTTGAAATACAGCGGTTGCTTGCCGTAGATGGCCGGATAGCCAGCGACATAGATCACCATGTCACCAGCCTCCTCGATCTCCCCGGCACCACTCTTGCGCGGCCCGGGCATTCTCAGGCACTCGTCCATGGTCATTAGCGGGCGCTGCACTTCCTGAATGGTCCGGGATATCTGCCCCGGAATCAGTGCCAGGCGTTTTCCACTCGTGGTCACCTGTTCCTTGACCACGGTGGTCTGCCCGGTAAGGCGGGACAGGTATTCCGCCGTCTCGACCCGATTGGGTGGGTAGGCATTCTGGACATGGCAATTAGACGTGATCTGCTCGTCCTGCCCATAGCCGGTTTCCCGGCTTTTCAGCTGGTTTATGTCCTGACAGATCAGGTAGCATTTGATCCCGTAGCCGGCCACGAAGGCCAGCGATTCCTGCAGGATTTCCAGCCGGCCAAGACTGGGGAACTCGTCCAGCATCATCAACAGGCGATGCCGGTAATGGGCCACGGGTCGCCCATCCTTGAAGTTCATGCGGTCAGCCAGCAGACGCACGATCATGTTGACCATGATGCGGACTAGCGGCCTCAGACGTGCCTTGTCATTAGGTTGAGTGACGATGTACAGGCTGACCGGATCATCGGCATGCATCAGATCCCGGATTCGAAATTCCGATCTGCTCGTGTTCCTGGCTACAACCGGATCCCGATACAGGGAAAGATAGGACTTCACAGTGGACAGCACGGAGCCTGCCTCTTCCTCGGGGCGATCGATCATGTCATTTGCGGCCGAACCGACGACGCGTAGGTTCTCGCCACCGACGTGTGGGTAAGTCATCATTTCCACCCACAGTTCGCTGATCTCCCGCTCTGGATCGGACAACATGGCATCGATGCCCGACAAGGTCGCCGTCTCTCCCTCGTTCCGGGCCTTGTGGAGCGCATGCAGGATGAGGCCCGTCAGCAGCGCGAACGCGGTCTTCTGCCAGTGGGTTTCCAGCCCCCTGCCATCCGGATCGACAATCAGCGTGGCAAGGTTCTGCACGTCGCCCACCTCCTGCTCCGTGCCCAGACGAATCTCGTCCAATGGGTTCCACAACACCCCGCCTTTCGCGGCCGCCGGTTCGAACCGCAGGACTTTGTTCCCGGCATGCTGCTTGCGCCATCCCGCCGTCAACGCCCAGAGTTCTCCTTTCAGGTCGGTGATGACGGCGCTTTCCGGCCAGGACAGCAGGGTGGGAATGACCAGCCCCACGCCCTTGCCACTGCGTGTCGGCGCGTAGGTCAACACATGTTCCGGTCCTGAATGCCGCAGGTAGAAGAAATTGCCCTTCCTGTCCTGCCAGCCGCCGACATAGACGCCCGGGGCCCTGGGCGCGACTCGATGAGTCACGATTTCCAGGAAACTGCGACTGCGGGGCAGCAGACCGGCCGCCTGAATGTCACTGCGTTCCGCCCAGCGCGCCGAACCATGCAGGTACCGGTTTGCCTTGCCTTTGCCACGTTCCAGGAACCTGAAAAAGGCCCACCCGATCATGCCGACAAGGAAGGTCGACACGCCGACACCGGCCGCCTGCTGGAAGTCGTCCGGATACTGCATGTACCAGTCGAAAGCCCATGACAGAATGGCCCAGGGCGCATACACGTGCTCCACGTTCCAACCCAGCACCTCGTGGTACTGAAAGCGCCAGGCAAGAAACTGGGTGGCACCCTGCAGGCCCAGGAACAGCATGATGATGGTCCATGCCCAATGGCTTCTGGTGGTCTCCCCCTTCCCTCCCCTTGGCCCGATCCGATTGTCGATGTTCTGCTTCATGCTCACTGGAGCCGACACCTCCGAAGTCCGGCTGCCCGAGTGTCGGCGGCACAATCACGGCACAATCACCGATGCGCCGATCGCCTTGCCACCCCGGTTCTCCACATATCCCCGCAGGGATGCAATCGTCCCGCCCATCGTCAGATTGTCGTCGACGATCAGGTATTCCTGACCCTGCACGACTTCGCCCGAAAAGGCTGGATTGAATGCCAGCCGATGGTCCGCGCCAGCATTGGTGCGGGATACCTTGTCGATCTGACCGATTTTATACTCCACCTCCAACCTCAAGCGGTGTGAATGATCCCTCCTTCCCTGCATCCGGACCTGATATGCCGTTTAGAGTCTAAATCCGGTTCGCTGTCCAGGATATCGATAATCGTAACAATGAAGGATATTTGCAAAAATCATTAAATATTTTTAATTCAAACTGCTCGCTCCTCATTCATGAATCAGTTACGGCCACCAGCGAGACTCCTTTCAGATCCACTTCGGCCTCACTGCCATCATCCTCATATCGCAGCCAGCCCCGCCCTTCTGACGATGGCCTGCGCGTGAGGATGAGGCGAGCAGTCCGGCCGCTCTGGCTCACCCGCACGATGCTTCTACGAAGATGCAAAGACTCCCCCCTCCTGCCCGGCCTTGTCCCATGACTTGACCCATCCTCATTCATTGCCTCGGGTCGATCATCCCACCCCGTCAGCTCCTCGCTTTCTTCCGGCTCCGGGAAACCCTCGACCTTCCCGCCTGGACCAGCTCCGCCGACAGCGGACAGGTCATCGATGAACTCCTTCAGTTCCGCCACGGTCTCCCGCGTGACGATCTGGTCCGGATCACCGAGCCAATTCCGTACGTATTTGGGGTTCTTTCTGTACGCCTTGACGAGATCGTTGATGGCCGTAACATTCCGGGTGCGGCCGGTATTGAACACTTCTGCAATTGGATCAGGCAGTTTCAGCAGCGTGCTGTACTGGGAAACGAACGATTTTGACTTGCCGATGGACAGAGCGATATCGGTGCTGCGTCTTCCCTTGGCAAGTTCCCGGCCGATGAAGTCCGCTATCTCCCGGGCCGTCAGCTCGTTGCGCTGGATGTTCTCGACGACCTGGTCCGTCTCGTTATAGTCGTTGTCGATGAACGCCGGGATGGTGGTTTTGCCTGCCCATTTCGAGCCCCGGTACCGCCGGGCACCATGATTGATCAGATATCGCCCCGGCCTTTCCGGATTCTCTCGAACGCTGATGGGTGACTTGACTCCCCGTGCCCGGATCGTCATGCCGATCTCCTCAATCGCCTCCGGTGCAAACCCCGGATTGTCTGGCGAGCGGGGTTGATGGGGATCTTCATCAATCAGGTCGAGAGGCAGCTCCTGAAACCCTCCCGGCTCCATGTCCGATCTCTTCTGCCCCGCCTTCTTCTCCCGGCCGTCCGGCCCAACGGGACCGGAGCCGGGCGGCCCCGCCAATCCGGTCCGGCCTTTGCTCTTGGTGTTCATGGTTCATTCCATCAGCGTGTACCGGTGGCTGGCCAACCACCCACCATACTCATCCCGTGAGCGGACAGACTTGCATACCGGCGTTCCCCGGATCAACCCAGCTGTGCCGCTCCGGCTGTACCGCTCTATAGGTTCATTATTACAAAATCAGGCTTGACCGCCCCCGTCCTTATCTGTGTACCACTGAGTGGTGTACCACTGACCATGCAGATAGCTTCCCATCCTATCCACGCTGCCCGCATCTCCGACAGAAAAAGAAGACCTGAAACGTTGCCATTTCACAACAAAACTTCCGTCTCATCTCGGCCTGTGCTGTGGCATTCCGCCAGCAGGTCTGGCAGCCTGCTCCCACACGAGCAGATCCTCTCTTCTCTGCCTGTTTTGCATTTTGCATTGTGGATATCACGCACTATTTTGAACTATATCGATTACCATCTCGTCACTGCATATCAGTCGCATGTCTATTTACACCTCTATGATTCCCTCCTCCCCCCACACCCTGCGCCGCCTGCCGCTGCTGATGCTGGCCCTGGCCGCTCCCTTGGCCCATGCCCAGGAAGTCATCGTCGCCGCCCAACACGCTGAAGGATCCGCCTCCGGCAAGGACAGCGCCACCCTGCAGGCCGTGCATGTCACCGCCGTGCGTTCCGAAGGCTTCAAGCCCGTCACCGTCAAGGCCGGTACCTTCCGCGGCGCCGACGTGATGGACGTGCCCTCCACCATCAACGTCGTTACCAGCAAGGTGCTGGAGGCGCAGGCGGCCGAAGGCCTGTACGACGCCGTGCGCAACACGGCTGGCGTCACCCGCCAGCAGAACGGTGGCGACACCTGGGACCAGCTGGTCATTCGCGGCGTGGAAGTGCAGAACCGCACCAACTACCGCCTCAACGGTTCCATGCCCATCATGAACTTCTCGCAGGTGCCCATGGAGAACAAGGCCCGCGTGGAAGTGCTGAAAGGCGCCTCGGCCCTGTACTATGGTTTCACTGCGCCCTCGGGCATCGTCAACTACGTCACCAAGCGTGCCGGCCTTCACCCCGTCACCAGCGTGGGGCTGCGCTTCGACACCAACGGCACCCTCCTGGCACATGCCGACGTGGGCCGCCGCTTTGGCGATGAAGACCAGTATGCACTGCGCCTGAACGTGGCCGGCGGCCAGCTGGGCAACTACCTGGATGGTGTGGACGAAGGCAACCGCAGCTTCGCTTCGGCCGCCTTCGACTGGCGCGTGACCAGCCGCCTGGTGCTGGCGCTTGATCTGGAATACGACCGCCGCCGCACCGTCGAGCAGGCAGGGGTAGCCCTGCCCACCGCCGTCAACGGCACCATCACCCTGCCCCGCGCTGTCGATCCGAAGAAACGGGTGGGGCCGGACTGGGCTACCTTCCGTTCCGAGACCACCAACATCCAGGCACGGGCCGATTACTCGCTGTCGGACAACTGGGCGCTGACCGTTGAAGCCGGCCGCTCCAAGGTGGACCGCGACCGCACCCTGCCCATCTTCCAGTTCACCAACGCCGCCGCCGTGGCCACGGGAGCCGGCCGCATCCGCGGCAACATGCAGAACAACGTCAACACGTCCGATCTGCTGCGCGGCGAGCTTGCCGGCACCTTCGACACCGCCGGCGTCACGCACAACCTGACGGCTGGCGTGGCCCGTGCCACGAAGGAACAGGATCCGGTCTACCAGCGCAACTACACGATCGCCAGCCAGAACCTGTACAACCCGGTGGCCATCACCAACTACACGCTTGGTGCTCGGCCGGCCAACCCCACCACGCCGCTACTGAGGACCTCCGACCTGGGTGTCTACGCCATCGACCGCGTGGAGCTGAACCCGCAATGGCAGGTCATCGGCGGCCTGCGCTACAGCAAGTACAAGAGCGACCAAGGCACCAACCACTACGACGCCACCAAGACCACGCCCATGGCCTCGGTGGTCTACAAGCCGGATGACACCCTGTCCTTCTACGGCTCGTATGGCAAGGCGCTGGAAGAAGGTGAAGCCGCACCGACCGGCACGGCCAACCAGAACGAGCGCCTGCGTCCGGGCGTGAGCGACCAGTACGAGATTGGCGCCCGCTGGCAGATCTCCAACGGCACGTTGCTGTCGGCTGCCGTCTTCGACATCAAGCGCCCCGGCTACTACACCAACGCCAACAACATCTACACGGCCGACGGCGAACAGCGCTACCGCGGTCTGGAACTGTCGGCCCAGGGCTCGCTCACCCGGCAGCTGTCCTGGCAGTCGTCGGCACTGTGGCTGGATCCGAAATTCCGCAAGATCAACGACACCTACAACGGCAAGCTGCCCGAGAATGCCGCCAAGCACACCGGCAGCCTGTTCCTGTCGTATGCGCTGGATGACTTCGCCCCGGGTCTGTCCATCAACGGCGGTGCCTATTACACGGGCCGTCGGCCGGTCAACGACCTGAACCAGGCCTGGCTGGGGGGCATCACGCTCTACAGTGCCGGCGTCCAGTACCAGCATCACCTGTTCGGCAAGCAGACCACCTGGCAGCTCAACATCGACAACCTGGCCGACAAGCGCTACTGGGCCGGTGGCGGCACCCGCCTGGCCGCCGGCGCCCCGCGCGTCATCAAGCTGGGTGTGAGGGTGGACCTGTAAAATGGCGGGATGATCAAGCAACTGCTTGCCATCTCGGCCGGAGCCAGCGCCGGCGCCTGCCTGCGCTGGCTGCTGGGCCAGGGGCTCAATGCCCTGTTTCCCGCCATTCCGCCCGGCACGCTGGCCGCCAACCTGCTGGGCGGCTATCTCATTGGCGTGGCCCTGGGCTTCTTCGGCCAGCACGTGGGTCTGGCACCCGAATGGAAGCTGCTAGTCATTACCGGCTTCCTGGGCGGGCTCACCACCTTCTCCACCTTCTCGGCCGAAGTCACCGCCCATCTGCAGGACGGGCGCCTGGTCTGGGCCGTGGGGGCCATCGGCATCCACGTCATCGGCTCTCTGGCCATGACGATGCTGGGGCTGGCAACGATGGGGGCCTGGACCCGGGGGTGAGCACGCTGCTCACCCAGAAGCTTTGGCGGTCGAGCGGAAACCATCCAGCCAGGAAGGCAGGCCACGCAAGGTAGCTAGCCAGGCGAGTCAGCATTCCTGTACGGGCCTCACGCCATCCAGACCATTCCAGGTCGGTGCGTGCCAGATTTCAGAATGTCACTTTCACGCCCACCCCGTACATCCGAGGCTCCAGCACGTCGGACACGATGACAATGCCACCGGCACTGCGGTCATCGAATTTCCAGGTGGGCTTGCGGGCGTCGAACAGGTTGTCCACATAGGCGTAGAACTGCCACGTCCGGTCCACCTGGTACGAGAGACGCGCATTGGCCACGGTGTAGGCCTGCACGTCGTAGCCCGGCAGGTTGTTGTCGCTGGAGTGGTAGCCGTCGGTGCGGTGAACATTGGCGTTCAGCGCCAGCTGATCGGTGATGTTCCAGTTCACGTCCAGACCTGCCATGTAGCGCGGTGAACGGCCAAACTCATTGCCCTCGAAGGACACGCCATCCGGATCGGAGAAGCGGTGAATCTTCGTGCGCAGCAGGCCGGCACTGGCGCGGATGTCAAGGCTGTCCAGCGCCTTGTAGTCCGCCGACACCTCCAGACCATAGGAGCGCGATTCATCGGCATTGCGCACCACGTTGCCCATCAGCCTGCCGTTCACGTAGTCGGGCACGTTGACCTGCGAATCCTTGCGGTCATCCCAGAACAGGTTGGCGTTCACCACCAGCCGGTCGCCCAGCGTGTCGATGCGGGTGAAGAGCTCGTAGTTCCACATCGTTTCCGGGTTGAACTTGTAGAACGAGCCGCTGGCCATTCGCAACCCCGCACCACCGGGGTTGTAGCCACGACTCACCAGCGCCCCCACGGTCCAGTCAGATGACACGTCATAGGCCAGCGAGACCTTGGGCAGCAGCTTGTGATAGGTCTCGTCGAAGGTCAATGGCATGCGCGCAGCGCTGGAGGTCCCGTTGCGCTTGACGCTGTCGTGCTGATAGCGCAGGCCGCCGGTCAACGACCACTGAGACGCAAGGCGCCAGGTCACCTCCGAGAACACGCCCAGACTGTCCTTCTTGTCGTGGAAGGACGACGTGCCTCGCAGATACAGCAGGTCATCGGCATCCACGTTGTTGTAGTAGACGCCCGCCATGCCACTGAGACTGTTGTTGGGCGCCTTGAAGCTGGCACGCAACTCCTCCGAGAAATCACGCGAATCCATATGGGCACCGCCGTTGCTCATCGGCACGGATACCCGTTCGGTGTTGCTGCGGCTGTACTGCAACTGGTTGTCCAGTCGAACCCCGCTGCCCAGGTCATAGGCCAGATCATGCACCCCTGTCCACCCATGGGTGTTGAAAGTGGGCATGGTCAGCGTGGCATTGTTCAACCGGTCATGGGGCGCATTGGCCGCCTCGGACGTGGGCAGGTTGCCGCGCAAGTAGGAAAGCGTCAGCTTCGATTCCAGGCCCGGCACCGCACTGGGCGTCCAAAGCAACTTGATGCGGCCGTTGATGTTCTCGGGGTCGGTATCGGTATTCCCCTTGGAATAGGTGGGATTGACGTAATTGATGTAGGTGTCGCGGCTGCTGTAGTCCAGCGCAATGCGTGCAGCCAGTTCCTCGTCCACCAGCGGCCGAGACAGCATCACCGAGGCACGCCGCGCCATGCGACTGCCCAGCTGCAGCTGTGCCGCACCTTCCGGCTTGAAGGTGGGATCCTTGGTGTTGACAATGACCGAACCGGCAATGCTGTTGGCACCCAGCGCCGCCGTCTGCGGACCGCGATAGACCTCGACGGAATCCACGTCCCAGATGGACGTGGTGCCAAAGGCGGTTTCCCAGAAGTTCAGGTTGTGGCCGTCGACATTGACACGGGCCCGTGGCACCGTACCTCCATAGAAGGCGCCTGCGCCGGAACTGGCCCCCTGGCCATCGACGCCCCGGATGACGGGCGCACTGCCAGGCCCGGTATACAGCACGTTGGGGACGTTGCGCGTCACATCCCGCACTGCAGCCGCCTCGGGCTGCTCCTGCAGGTGACGGTTGCCGATGACGGCCACCGAACTGGCGGTTTCCTTCACCGTGCGGCGCACCTTCTCGCCAGTGACGACCACGCTGCCCAGGGTGGTGACTTCGCCGGCATCGGCCCGCAGGCTCTGGGCCTGTGCAAACGCAGCCGGGGCGGGAAGAACGGCTGCAAGGGCCAGAGCGGTGGCAGTCAGTCTGCCCGGAGCCCTCCTCCTGCGTGAGAACCGGCCTTCCCTTTCCTGCAGTCCCTCCGACAAGGACTGTCTGCGCTGGGTATTCGGCATCTCGTTTCCTCCTCCGTCAGGTGTAAATGGCCGTGCTCCTGGGCTCTCTGGAATCCTGTGAACAGCCTCTCGCGGATGTGGCCTTTCAAGCTATTATTCAAGAATAGCAAACAATTCCCACTATCAAGTCATCCTTCATTCCATGACTACCTCGACGTCGAGCACGCAGGCCATGCCGGTCCGTGCGGAGTTCATCTTTTCCAGCGGCAGCCGCGAGCTGCATGCCCACGGCGTCCGCGAGACCATCACGGTGCCTGCCGTCAACGGGGATGCCGCCGACAGCCCACTGCAGCAGCAGGTAAGGGCCGCCTTCGATCGTGCCCGGAAGGCAGGGATGGAAAACCCGGTCGTCGTCGGGGCCATTCCCTTCGACGTGAACCAGCCCAGCCAGCTGTACGTACCGGAGACCGCGGCCTGGCAAGAGGCTGATCCATCCGTCCATGCGCAGGCCATGCCCATGCCCGCCCTGCGTTCCATGGATACGGTGCCGGATCAGCACGGCTTTCAGCAGGGGGTAGCCAACGCCATCGCTGCATTTCCCGCCGAAGGCATCCACAAGGTGGTGCTTTCCATCACCAGTCGGCTTCACTTCACCGGGTCGGTGCCTGTGGCGGCGCTGCGCACCAATCTGCGCCGGCTCAATCCGTCGGGGTATCTGTTTCAGGTCCCGCTGCCCGGCAACATCCACCTGGTGGGTGTCAGTCCCGAGCTGCTGATCGAGAGGCGCGGCGCCACGGTCCAGTCCAACCCGCTGGCCGGCTCCGCCCGCCGCCAGGCCGACCCTGCCGAGGACCGGGCCACGGCCGAGCGGCTCTCGGCCTCAGGCAAGGACCATCACGAGCACCAGTTCGTGACTGCAGACATCCGTGCCCGGCTGGAACCCCTGTGTGCCACGCTGGATGTGCCTGCCCGCCCTTCCCTCATCAACACGGCGGCCCTGTGGCACCTTTCCACCCGCATTCGTGGTGAGCTGCAGGATCCGCAGACCAATGCGCTGCAGCTGGCCTGCTGCATCCACCCCACCCCCGCCGTCTGCGGCACACCGCGTGATGCCGCACATGCGCTGATCCGGCGCATTGAGCCCTATGATCGCGGACTGTTCACCGGAATCGTGGGCTGGATGGACGCGCAAGGCAACGGTGAGTGGATGGTGACGATCCGCTGCGGCGTGCTGCATGACAGATGCCTGCAGATCTATGCCGGTGCCGGCATTGTCGATGCATCCGATCCGCTATCCGAATGGAACGAGGTGCAGACCAAGCAGGGCACCATGTTGCGTGCCTGCGGACTGGGTGAAGAGCAGACGGCCCCCATCCCGACCGCAGCCTGACGGCAAGCCCATGGGATAACTGGCCAGTTTCGGCTGGCGCCGCCATCCCCATTCCGTGTTCCATCCCGGTCAGCCCCCTTTCAACATCCCCTTTTTCGGTTCATCGGCATTTCATCATGGCCATTCCTTCCATCCGCAGCTACCCCATGCCTGCGCCTGACAGCTTTCCGGCCAACAAGGTGGCCTGGAAGCTGGATCCCTCACGCGCAGCGCTGCTCGTCCACGACATGCAGCGCTATTTCCTTCGTTTCTATGAAACCGACTCCGGACTGCTTCAGACGCTCATCGGCAACATTGCCGCACTGAAGCGCTGGGCCGTTGCACATGGCGTTCCTGTTTTCTACACGGCACAGCCGCACGATCAGCCCGCATCCGACCGTGCGCTGCTCAACGACATGTGGGGCCCGGGCCTGACGAAGGCCGATCCCGCCCAGCAGGCCGTCGTCCCGGAAATTGCGCCTGCCGATGGGGACGTGGTGCTGACGAAGTGGCGCTACAGCGCCTTTCAGCGCAGCGACCTGGATACGCGGATGAAGGTGCTGAAACGAGACCAGCTGATCATTGTCGGTGTCTATGCACACATCGGCTGCATGATCACGGCCGTGGAAGCCTTCATGAAGGACATTCAACCCTTCATGGTGGGAGATGCCGTGGCGGACTTCTCGGAAGAGGAACACCGCATGGCCCTGAAATACGTGGCGACCCGCTGCGGGGTCGTGACAAGCTGCCAGGACATCACGGACATTCAGCCATGAACGACATTCAGAAACAGGACAGGCTTTCGGACGACAACCGGTTCGTGGGCAAACGGGTTCTTGTCACAGGAACGGCTCAGGGCATCGGTCAGCGCATCGCACAGCGTTTCGTGCAGGCAGGTGCGGAGGTCATCGGACTGGACAGGCAGCCCGCAACAGCTGCAGGCGACGGCACGGGAAAGGCACCTACCTTCGGGCAGATCCAGCTGGACGTGACGGACACGAAAGCCATCGTGCAGGTATGCGAGCAGCTGAAGGCGCGCTGGCAGACGCTGGACGTGCTGGTGAATGCGGCAGGCGTGCTGCGCATGGGCGGGCTGGACACGCTGACGACTGAGGACTGGAACGCCTGTCTGGACGTGAACGTGACGGGCCCCTTTCATCTCATCCAGCAATGGGCGCCGGTCTTCAAGGCGCAGCGCCGGGGTGCCATCGTCAACATCGCGTCCAATGCGGCGGTGGTGCCGCGCATCGGCATGCTGGCCTATTGCACGTCCAAGGCAGCCATGGCGGCGATGAGCCAGACGGTGGCGCTGGAACTGGCGCCTTTCGGGGTGCGCTGCAACATTGTGTCGCCCGGCTCCACCGACACGCCGATGCTGGCCGGCATGCTGGGTGACCCGGCCGGGCAGCGCCGCCTGGTGGAGGGGCTGCCGGAGCACTACAAGCTGGGTATTCCGCTGGGCAAGATCGGCCGGCCGGACGATATCGCCGACACGGTGCTGTTCCTGGCCTCGGATCAGGCCGGCCACATCACGATGCAGCAGATCGTGATCGACGGCGGAGCCACGCTGGGGGCCTGAGCATCTGGCCCGTTGATGCCTGCGCCTGCCTCGGCGGGTGGAGGCTGCGCCGGCGGGGCGTGTTCCAGCGTGTGCGTCCTGCCCTGTCCGGACCTGCCCCCGTCACCGCCCCCGAGAGGCCAGCCGCAGGATGCCCAGCGCCACCATGGCGATGAGTGCGGCGATGGCGACGACACCGAAGATGTCGGGCAGGCTCATCTGGCGAGCCGTGAGGTCGGCCACCAGGAAGGAGCCGGCAATGCCGCCGAAGCGGCCAATGCCCAGCATCCAGGCCACGCCGGTGGCGCGGCCTTCGGTGGGATAGAAGCCTGCAGCCAGCGCCGGCATCGAGGCCTGGGCGGCGTTCATCACCAGGCCAGCCACGAAAACCACGGCCATCAGCACGCCATGGCCGCCGATGGCCTGACCGATGGCCCAGACGGACAGCGCCGTGGCGCCGTAACCCAGCGCCAGCACGCTGCTGCCGTCGAAGCGGTCCATCAGCCAGCCCAGGGCAATGGCGCCCACGCCGCCCAGCGGGAACAGCGCCGTGATCAGCGATGCGGTGCGCGGATCCATGCCGCTTTCGCGGAACAGCACGGGCATCCAGTTGATGAGGGCATAGAAGACCACCAGTCCCATGAAGTAAGCCAGCCACAGCATCAGCGAGCCCAGCCGGAACGGGCGCGAGAGCACCAGGGCGATGCTGCGGGGGGCTTTCGCCTGGGCACGATCAGGCCCATTCCGGCGGGTCTGCAGGTAACGCATTGATTCGGGCAGCCAGATTGCCAGGGCCGGCAGCAGGACCAGCGGCGCGACGCCGCCCAGCTGCAGCACGCTGCGCCAACCCAGTGCCGGAATCATCCAGCCGGCCAGAAAGCCGCCCAGCGCTGCTCCCAGGGGAAAGCCGCAGAACATGGCGTTGGTGATGAAGGCGCGCCGTGCAGGGGGGCTGCATTCACTAACCAGCGTGACGGCGTTGGGCATGGCCGCCCCCAGTCCCACGCCGGTGATGAAGCGCAGTACCGTGAGCGTGGTCAGATCCGGCGAGAAGGCCGAGGCCAGGCAGGCGACGCCGAAAACCGCCACCGAACTGATGAGCGCCAGGCGCCGTCCCCAGCGATCGGCCAGCGGCCCCGCCATCAGGGCACCGGCGGCCAGGCCGAACAACGCCGCACTGAGCACGGGAGCCAGAGCCGGCTTGGCCACGCCCCAGTCCTGCATCAGCGAGGGAGCGATATAGCCGATGGCCGCCGTGTCGAAGCCGTCGAACAGCACCACCAGAAAACACATCAGGAAGACGCGCCAGCGGACGGCGTCCACAGGCTGACTCTCGGAAACGTGCTGCGGCCGCGCTGTCGGCCGGATCTTGGAATCGGGCATGTTGAGGATCTTTCGGCGTCGTGTCCGGAGGCCCAGGAGGATTCGGCGGAATCGGGCGCTGTCAGGGCGGGAGGCGGACATCAGCCCCGACTGCCAGCCAGGGCCCGGCACGGTCACCGGACGGATGGACTGAAACACGCTATGGTAGCTGGTAGCGATTCCTTGACGCGGGCGTGCCTTTCCGGAAACCGGCGGTGCTGGCCATCATTTGACGGTGGCAAGGTGCTTGCGTAGACTGCAGTTGCTTTGGTTCCGCAGGGAAAGTCTGCACATTCCAGACGTTCCCGGGGTCTGCATCACCCGTCTTTCGGCGTCACGACACGCCATTGGCAGCGGGTTGAGGCAGATCCCACGGAAGTTGCCCGGGTGCTGTCGTCTGCCATCCACTGCACCCCGGCCACATAGGGAATCCAGCCGTCATCCGGACATCAACCCCGGCGCGGTACGAAATGGAACTGCCCCCGCAACTGTAGGCATGGAGCCTGTCCTCTCAGGACCACTGGACCCCGCTTCGGGTCCGGGAAGGCGAGGATCGGCGATGAAGTGCCAGTCAGGAGACCTGCCAAGGCAAGCTGTTGTTCATGGCCGGCGGGGTGTCCGGAGCAGTGAGCGATTCTTCTTGCAGTCGGCGTTCCGGAGCTTTCCCGGCTCCATGCCTTCCTGGCGTCGTGCCATGGAGCCCCGGTCATGCGTTCCGGGCCTCCTGTCCGCGATGCCGGTGGATGCACCGCCCTGAGGATTCAGGCAGCGGAATGCCGGACACGCTTGCACGGCGCATGGCGGTCGTCACGACAGCCAGCCCATCGGCAGACACGCACAGAGGTTCTCGCACCGCGCTTCCCTTCGACGGCCACAACCGTCACGACATCGAAGGAGCGAGAACCATGTCGACCCGTCATCACATTGCAGCCGCCTTGCTGGCCCTGGGGCTGGGCAGTCTTTCCCTGGGTGCACACGCCACTCACTATCCGCTGAAGGTGGAGAACTGCGGCTACACGCTGGAGTTTTCGAAGGCACCAGGCTCGGTCATCACCGTGGGCCAGGCCGGTACCGAGATGCTGTATGCCCTGGGCCTGGGCAGCAAGGTGGCGGGCACGTCGTTGTGGTTCAACCCGGTCCTGCCGAAGTTCAAGGACATCAATGCCAAGGTGCCGCGCCTGGCCGACAACGACCCCAGCTTCGAGACGGTGGTGGAAAAGCGCCCGGGGCTGGTGGTGTCCCAGTTCGAGTGGCAGATCGGCAAGGAAGGCGTGGTGGCCACGCGCGAGCAGTTTCATGATCTGAAGGTCCCCACCTACCTGATGCCGTCGGACTGCGATGGCAAGGACAATCTGGTGGGTGCCGACGGCACGCGCACGAAGCCCTATGACATCGCCGCGCTGTACAAGAGCATTTCGCAACTGGCCGAGATCTTCGATGTGGAGGCAAACGGCAAGGCCCTGGTGGATGATCTGAAGGCCCGCCAGGCCGCCGCCGTGCAGAAGGTGAAGGCTTCGGGCATCAAGGATCTGTCGGCGGCCGTGTGGTTCTCCAGCGCCGACATGGATGTGGACCCGTACATGGCGGGTCAGAAGGGTGTGGCCGGCTACATGCTGAAGGAGCTGGGTCTGCGCAATGTGGTGACCTCGGCCGAAGAGTGGCCGACGGTGGGCTGGGAGACCATTGCCAAGGCCAATCCCACCATCCTGGTGATCGCGCGCATGGATCGTCGACGCTTCCCGGCCGACGACTACGAGAAGAAGCTGGAATTCCTGAAGAGTGATCCGGTGACGAAGCACATGGACGCCGTGAAGAACGGCCGCATCGCCATTGTCGATGCCGACGCGCTGCAGGCCTCGATCCGCATTGCCGACGGCATGGAGGCGATTGCGGATGCCGTGGTGAAGGCCGGCGCGGCGCACTGAGGTGAGGATGCCCCCTGCCCTGGCGCGAGGATGGCTGCGCCGTCTGCTGCTGGCTCTCGTGGCATTGGCGCTGCTGCTGTCGGTGATGCTGCTGTGCATGTGGGCCGGCGAGATCCGCATGCCGGCCGGCACCATCAGTGATGTGCTGGCCAACCACCTGCTGGGTGCCGGCATCGAGGTCGATCCCATCGATGACGGCATTGTCTGGAACTATCGGCTGACCCGCGCCATCGTGGCGGCCTGCTGCGGCGCGGGGCTGGCGGTGTCCGGCGTGGTGATGCAGACGCTGCTGCGCAATACGCTGGCCGACCCCTACCTGCTGGGCATCTCGGCCGGCGCTTCCACCGGCGCCGTGCTGGTGGCGGTGGCCGGTGTGGGCGGCGGCGTGGTGTCGATGACGGTGGGCGCCTTCGCCGGCGCCGTGACCGCCTTTGTGCTGGTGGCGCTGCTGGCCCAGGCAGCCGGTGGCGGCGGACTGCGCAACAGCGGG